>VOFB01003339.1_pt1 | contig 70869 bp, 129 predicted proteins | sample 5384141 | NCBI WGS metagenome assembly VOFB01 (sample SAMN12384721, study PRJNA508395) | human gut metagenome | isolation source: healthy gut A | host: Homo sapiens
CAAGTTACGTATTGCTGAATGTGCAAATTCCTTGTCACCGTGTCCGAGTCCGTATCCTATGCAATATATTGCAATGATTCCATACACAAATGCCGCGCCCGAACCTATCGCTATCAGCGAATCCATATTCGGTGCGCCGTGAAACAACGTCTTAAAACCTGTTATATAGTATTTTCTGTTGACATACATTATCGGCAACGTCAACAGCATTTGCGTAAGTGTAATGTTATTCCGTTTTCCGCGCCGTGAAACACGCTCAAAAACGGCCAACCCCACATATGTCCCATTGAAATGTACATTAGCGGCACAAGGCAAGCGAGCGACACAATAAGTCTGAACTTCATATTTGAAATTTCGTTGTCGATTTTGTTGTCTTTCTTTTCTTGTTCTTTTTCCCGCAACAGACGCACCGTATCCGCCCGAAACAACCGCGTTTATAATATCGTCAACGCTTACAGCCGTTTCATCAAAATCAACGTGCATATTATTCTGCAACAAATTTACGTTTACAGACTTCACACCGTCAAGTTTTTTTGACGCTTTTTTTCAACGTGTGCGCTGCACGCACTGCACGTCATTCCCGTTACATTAAATTTTTCAGTCACATTATCACCGTCCTGAATATTTTGATTGAATTTATTTATTGTTTATGGATATTATTTATATCGTAAATTATTTATTTTTCAAGTATGCACTTTTTGATAGATACTATCATTTATGATAGTATGGATTGGAGGTAATACATATGAACCACGATTATATATGCCCTGTTGAGGCAACACTTGAAATAGTGGGCGGAAAAATACAAGCCACTTATATTATGGCACTTATCGGGTAAACATTACGTTTCGACAATTACAAAATTGCTTTCATCCGCAACGCCGAAAATGCTTACAAAACAACTCCGCGAACTTGAAAAATGACGGACTGATTGCACGAAAAGTTTATCCTGTAGTTCCGCCGAAAGTGGAATATTCACTGACTTCACTCGGAACAAGTTTTATTCCCTATATTATCAAGCATTTTGATTGGGGAAATAATTATTTAAAAAGCAAACAACATTTGTCCTAACTGTTCTATGACAAAACAAAATAACAAAAAAGGAGCTGATTTCAGCTCCCTTTTTGTGTCAGTTTAATTAAACCAATATATTAAAGAACGTCGTTCTTTATAAGGTCCTCATATGATTCACGCTTTACAACTACCTTAGCTTTTTACCGTCCGAAACAGCAACAACTGCCGCTCTCGGAATTCTGTTATAATTACTTGCCATTGAATAGTTATAAGCACCTGTTGCAAGAACTGCCAAAGTATCTCCGACTTTGATTTCCGGCATCATCGCATCTTTAAGCAAAATATCTCCGGATTCACAGCACTTACCTGCTACTGTAACCTTTTCGGTACGTTCGGCATTTGCGTTGTTCGCAACAACCGCCTCGTACTCTGATTCGTAAGTATATATCTTGGGTTATCACCCATACCGCCGTCTACCGACACATACTTTCTCACATTCTTAATATCCTTAATTCCGCCTACTGTATAAAAGCGTAATACCCGGCCGGCGCAATAATTGAACGGCCAGGCTCCATAAGAATGAACGGGAGTTTGACTCCTCTTTTTTTCTGCAGTAGCCTTAACAACCTCTGAAACGTGCTGAATATATTCATCATACGGTACAGGATCGTCATTTTCGGTATACATAATACCGTATCCGCCACCAAGGTTAAGATTATCAATTTCAAGACCAAGCTTGTCCTTTAAGTCGCCTACAAAGTTCATCATTATTTCAGCCGCTTTTTACAGAACGGTTCAATAAAAAATTTAGAACCGATGTGGCAGTGAACACCGTTTACTTTTACGTTAGACATTTTACTTGCTTTTTTCAATAATTTCAAATGCTTCGCCATTTTCAAGTGCAACACCGAACTTTGAATCAATTTGACCTGTTTGAATAAAGCTGTGAGTATGAGCGTCAACACCCGGTTTAATTCTGAACATTATGTTCTGAACAATACCGTATTTTAGCAGTTTCGTTAAGTGTTTCAAGTTCATAAATATTATCAACTATGATATTACCCACTTTATTTTTAACTGCAAGCTCAATTTCATCAGCAGTTTTATTATTGCCGTGAAAATAGACTTTATCCATAGGAAAATCTGCCTTTATCGCCGTATAAAGCTCGCCGCCCGATACAACGTCAATACCCCAAACCTTCTTCTTTAACAAGTCTGCAAGTGAAAAGTGAGCAGAAAGCCTTGTTTGCATAAAGGACAAGTCCGTTTCCTCCGTAATATTTATCCATCGCGTTTTATAAACACGACAATTTTGTCTTATTAAATCCTCATCTAATACATATAGCGGAGTTCCAAACTCCTTTGCAAGTTCAACAGTATCATTTTTACCAATAACAAGATGATTTTTTCTCGTTTACTGTCAAATCCTCTGATACAAACATTCTTTCACACCTTCCTAAAGTTTCTAACCCTGAGTTCCGTCAGGTTCTAAATTTTCTTTGAGTTTTTCTGTTTCCCTTACTTTCGTGTATAATCTTAGGTTCTTTTAGACCTGTTATACACTTCTTTGTTATGATAACGGTTTTATACTGTCATCGGACGGCACTTCAAACATAATGTCAGACATTGCCTCCTCTATAATTGAACGAAGTCCTCTCGCACCTGTATTTCTTTCAATCGCTTTATCAGCGATTGCCTCTATCGCGTCATCTTCAAATTCAAGCTTTACACCGTCAAATGCAAACAAGGCTTTATACTGCTTTATATGCATTTTTCGGTTCTGTAAGAATTGTAATAAGCGTCTTTCTGTCAAGTTTATCAAGTCTTGCAAAAACAGGAAGTCTGCCTATAAATTCAGGAATTAATCCGAATTTAAGCAAATCCTGCGGTATAAGTTTACCCAGCAATTCATTGATGTTAGACTCTTTCTTGCTTGAAATCTGTGCACCAAATCCCAAACCTTGCTTACCTGTTCTTGAGCCGATAATCTTTTTCGATCCCGTCAAATGCACCGCCGCAAATAAACAAAATATTCTTGGTGTCAATCTGAATAAACTCCTGATTCGGATGTTTTCTTCCGCCCTGCGGAGGAACTGACGCAACAGTACCCTCAAGCACTTTCAAAAGTGCCTGTTGAACACCTTCACCGCTTACGTCACGCGTAATTGACGGATTTTCGATTTCCGTGCAATCTTATCAATTTCGTCAATATATAATTCCACGTTCCGCAGCGTCAATATCGTAATCAGCCGCTTGAATAAGTTTTAACAATATATTTTCAACGTCCTCGCCGACATAGCCCGCCTCAGTAAGAGAAGTAGCGTCAGCTATGGCAAAGGTACATTAAGTATCTTTTGCAAGATTTTGTACAAGGAACGTCTTACCGCTGCCTGTCGGACCTATCATAAGTATATTACTCTTTGAAGTTCCACATCGTCAGCCATATCAGAATGTTCTATTTCTCTTGTAATGATTATACACCGCTACAGACAGAATTTTCTTTTGTCCTCCTGTCCGACAACATATTCATCAAGAAAAGCCTTTATTTTCTTCGGCTTAGGCAGTTCAGTAGCCGTAAATGCCTTATGCTCAAATTCACTGTCATATACTGTTGCACATATCTATACATTCGTTACAGATATATACACCTATCCCGACAAAGCTTATCTACTTCTTGTTCAGTTTTTCCGCAGAATGAACATCTGAAATGTTTATTTTCGTCCATATATTTATACTCCTTTATTTAGAGGCTTTTACAATAACCTCGTCAATAAGGCCGTATTCCTTAGCCTCTTGAGCAGTCATAAAGTTATCACGCTCTGTATCCTCACAAAGTTTTTCGTAAGTTTGTCCCGTACGCTCTGCAAGAATTTCATTCATCTTCTTCTTTGTATTAACAAGATGATCTGTGTATATTTTAATATCAGTTGTCTGACCGCTAAGTCCGCCGCCGGCAATAAGAGGTTGATGTATCATAACCTCACTGTTCGGCAAAGCAAATCTCTTGCCTTTTTTCACCGGCTGCAAGCAAGAATGCACCCATACTTGCCGCCATACCGATACAAATTGTAGATACGTCGCATTTTATATACTGCATCGTATCGTAAATTGCCATACCTGCAGTAATCGAGCCGCCCGGGCTGTCAATATAAAGCTGAATATCTTTATCAGGATCCTTTGCTTCAAGATATAAAAGCTGTGCCACAACAAGACTTGCCGTTGCGTCAGTTACCTGATCTGCCAAGAATATAATTCTGTCCTCAAGCAGTCTGGAATAAATATCGTATGAGCGTTCGCCTCTGTTGGTCTGTTCAATGACCATTGGTACTAATGCCATACTATTCATCCCTTTCCGAAATTATGAAATTATTTTACCTGTGCATTGTTTACAATCATAGTGATTGTCTTTTGAATTTCAAGGTCTTTCTTAATGCTTTCCTTTTCAGCGTCACCAAGAAGTTCCTTAAGCTTGTCAAGTTCCATGTTGTACTTCTTTGACATATCTACAAGTTCAAGTTCAACTTCTTCTGGACCTGCTTCGATCCTTCAGCCCTTTGAATTGCCTCAAGAACAAGAGAACCGCTTAGCTGTTTCTTAGCCTGTTCAGCGAATTGAGCTCTTAGAGCGTCCATTGTCATACCTGTGTATTGCATATACATATCAAGGTTCATACCTTGGTATGAAAGTCTTTGAGCGAAATCTCTTACGCTGTTGTCGATTTGAGTTTCAACCATAGCGTCAGGAAGATCGAACTCGGCATTTTCGATAACCTTGTCGATAACTGCATTTTCAGTTTCAACCTTAGCTTTGTTTTCAGCAGCCTCTTCAAGTTTTTTTTGCGAACGTCTGCTCGAATTCGTCCATTGTATCAAATTCGCTTACTTCACTTGCGAAATCGTCGTCAAGCTCAGGAAGTTCACGTTTCTTGATTTCCTTAACCTTTACTTTGAATACTGCGTCCTTACCTGCAAGGTTTTCTGCATGATATTCTTCAGGGAAAGTAACCTTAACGTCAACATCAGCGTCAGTTTCAGCACCTACAAGCTGTTCTTCAAATCCAGGAATGAATGTACCTGAACCGATTTCAAGTTCGTAGTCTTCGCCCTTGCCGCCTTCAAATGCAACGCCGTCAACAAAACCTTCAAAATCGATAACTGCGATATCGCCGTTTTCGATTGCTCTGTCGTCAACTGTGATAAGTCTTGCATTCTTCTTTTGTGTAGCCTCGATATCCTTATCTACATCTTCATCTGTTACAGTATGGTCAATTTTTTCCACTTCTATACCTTTGTAATCGCCAAGCTTAACTTCCGGCTTAGTTGTAACAAGTGCTGTAAATACTACAGCCTCACCCTTTTTGATTTCTTCAACGTCAATTTCAGGTCTTGCACCTGATTCAACACCTGATTCCTTTAGAGCTTCGTCATAAGCCTGCGGAAGTACGCTGTTAATAGCTTCATCATAGAATACAGCCTCTGTATAATACTTTTCGATAATCTTTCTTGGAGCTTTGCCTTTTCTGTAACCAGGTACGTTAAACTTTTTTACATTCTTTTTGTACACCTGATTAATTGCCTTGTCAAAATCCTCTGCACTTACTTCAAATGTAAGTTTTACAAGGTTTTTCGATTTGTTCATTTTTCACTGCCATAGTGATAATATCCTCCTTCTGTGTCCTATTACAGACATATTAACATAGCGTATATTATATCACTTATTTTCTTATATTTCAATCTTTTTTTAATTCTTTACAACTTTTTCATAATTACATAACTTTTTAAATATCGTTTTTAGTATATTTTTACCCATTTTCGTATAAATTACTTAACTTCGTCTAACAATCCGGCAGTAAAACCGAGTGATTTTATGAGCTGCATATCCGACATTACCGTTTCTCCTGTTGTTGTAAGCATATCGCCCGATATAGCGGCATTTGCACCGATTCAAAACAAGATTTTCCGCCGTCGTCAAGAAGTATTCTTCCGCCTGCAAGTCTGATTGCGGCTGACGGATTTATAAATCTGAATATCGCACATATACGGCGCATATCGTCCTTCGTAAGTTTTTATTGTTTTCGTATGGTGTTCCTTTTATCGGATTTAACATATTTACGGGCATTGAACTTACACCGAGATTTCTAACCTCAAATGCCATATCAATTCTGTCCTCCATACTTTCGCCAAGTCCGGCAATACCGCCGCTGCACACAGAAAGTCCGGCTTTTTAGCGGCTTTGATTGCATTTATTTTATCGTCATATGTATGCGTTGTACAGACGTTTGGAAAATAATTTCTTGAACTTTCAAGATTGTTGTGTACACGCGTCAATCCTGCGTCCTTAAGTCTTTTAAACTGTTCTTCGTTTAAAAGTCCGAGTGATGCACAGACTGATATATCGCTTATTTTCCTTATTTCTTTGATAATTTCACAGACTTTATCAACTTCACTGTCTGACAGTCTTTTTCCCGATGCGACAAGTGAAAAACGTTTAATGCCCTTGTCCGCACTCTTTTTTAGCCGTATTTACTACTGTTTCCTTGTCAAGCAACGGATATTCCTCAACATTGGTGCAGTGAAACGCCGATTGTGCACAATACTTGCAGTCCTCACTGCATCTTCCGCTTTTTGCATTTATTATTGTACATATGTCAAATACATTGTCACAAAACTTTTCACGAATTTCATCAGCCGCTTTGCAAAGTTCGTCAAGCGGTGCGTCTATAAGGCTCATTGCCTCATCTTTTGTTATCATTTCTCCCGAAAATATTTTGTTCTTTAATTCTTCAATCATTTTTCTCAAAGCCTTTCCTATTGTTTATGTAGGAATTATATCACTTCTTATTTATATTGTCAACCATTATTGATACGCTTCAGTTTACAATTAATACAAATAAATACACCGCTAAAAGCGGTGCATTTATTTATAAATTCATATCAATTAAAATATCTCTTAAATTTTTCAATTCTTCGTTTGTAAAAGTAAGGCCTTTACCCATTTTTTTCATGTTCCGGTGCCCAATCACGCAAATCAAATTTAGGGTTTGCACCGTTCCACGAAACTATATTAAGTTCCTTTGTCCAACCTTTACTGCTCTCGGATACCGTTCCGATATGTTCTTTTTATTTCAAACTTCAATTCAGCCATTATTTATCCTCCGATTTAGAAATACATTTTCAAATATTCTTTTTTGTATTGTCGACCATTTCGTCAAACAATTTTCTTGCATCACTAACCGAAATACACATATTAGGGTCAGCCGCAAATGCGTTAAATACACCGTCAAGGTCACGATTTAAAGCACAATCGACAACTTGTTCCTGTTCACCGCACACACGGCTTATAAGCGGATAAATTGCCTGCGGAATATTTCCGGCAAATACAGGATTTAACGAATTTGCTCTGAAACAAGCGTTCGTTTCTACAACCGCACCAATAGGCAAGTTAGGAATTTGACCGTAATTCGGTATATTAACATTCGTAACAAGGTCGCCAAGTCCAAGCAACGCTCTTATCTGCTGTACACCCTCTTCGCCCGTTTCCTTTAATTCAAACTTTTCTTCACCGATGTAAAGTCTTTCACTTCTTTCAAGACGTTTCTCAAGGTCGTCTTTTCTCCACGAAACAGGAGTTAATGCAAACCCCACTTTTCAACGGTTTCTTTGTCTTTCAAATACCAATCACCCGGACAAAATTCAGCCAAATGTCTGTCCCTGCCGCGGCGATACTTCCGTATCTTAAAAAATAAGTCATCTTAACTTTCTCACTGCATGAGAAATACTTATTCATCCAGTTTTCATCTGACTTCTTCACAAAGCCGTTATCTTTGTATTTCTCCGCAAATTCACGGTATACAGGGGAAAATATCTATATCCTTGTACTGTGCCTTTGTAAGCCAAGTAAAGTGATTTACTCCGACAACATTAACTTTAATATCCTCACGTTTTACGTCTTTTATACCTTTAATATCTTCAAGTGCATTTACAAGCAGTTTTTGTGTACCGAACACTTCGTGACAACAGCCGAACGCCTTAATTTCAGGGAACACCTTATACAAAGTCTTTACGCACATTGTCATAGGGTTTTGTGTAGTTGATTACCCATGCGTCAGGGCAATATTTTTTATATTCTCTGCGATTTCTTCAAACATCGGAATTGTTCTTAACGCTCTCAAAATTCCGCCCCGAATTGCCGTATCGCCGACTGATTGATATATATTGTATTTTTTCCGGTGTATGTACATCGCTTTCCATTTCATCGAATGTACCCGGTAAAATGGATATAACAACAAAATCCGCACCCTCAAGAGCCTCTTTTTTTCAGTTTCAACGGCTTTGTACTTCCACTGTGACTTACAACCTTCTATATTCTTTATGCCGTTGCCTATCTTTTCGTTTTTCTTTGCCGCCTCTAAATCTATATCGTAAAGATAAACCGTACCGCACATATCCTCACACACCGCAAGGTCGCTCTCATAAATCCCCCACGCCCAACCGCGTGAGCCGCCGCCGATATAAGCGATTTTTATATCCTCGTATTTATTGTTACCGTATTTCATTTTTCTGTCCTCCGCTTTTAATTTTTATGACTTAATTATACCACTGATTTTCAACTTAAACAACAACAATATTGCTCCAAATCAAAATGTACTGCCTAAACAGTACATTTTTTGCTTAATTATTTTTCAAATATTCGTCTACACCTTCAGCAATAGCCTTACCGATTTCATCACTTGACGACTGCAATATCGACAAGTCTGAGCTGTCGTAAAAACCTATTTCCATATAAGCAATCGGAACAGGGCATTTATTGAACAATATCAAATAAGGTGTATTTATAGGTGAATTTTTGCGAAAGTCCCGTTGCCGCCGCAACTTTTGATTTATGATATTACCCATTTCATTGGACTTTTCAACAAAGTCACTGCCTATAAATTTCTGTTCGTAATCCGTACCCAAAGCTATGTATGAAGTTCCACGACCGCCTCCTGCATTTGAGTGGATACAAACATATGCCGCCGCATCGGGATTTGACGTTGTATCATTATTAGGGAAACAATACGATACACGCTTGTCCATTGACGGATTTTGTTCGTTTGACGTTCTCGTCATACGGACTTCATAACCCATTTGTTCAAGATACTTTTGTGTCGCCAAGGCATTGTCAAGATTGATTTGCGGTTCTGTATCTCTGTCGGCATTACCCATTGAATACCAACACGACGCGTTTTCAGGCGACAAGCCTGTACAACCGCTGCCGTGACAATTTTCGCCGAATGTACCGTTTTTATAGTGTCGCCATTCGCCCCAATTACCTTTTTGACTCGTTATATTCATAACCTTCGGCTGTTTTTTTCGTCAGATGTCATTTCAGATGATGACTTACCGTGTCCGGCATCAAGTACGATTACCTTTTTACCTGCCCGGATTGACTTTTTACCCGCTGTAACATCATCTATCCCCAACGCATCAGCCGCCGTCTTTACTGCATTACTTTTCACCTGTTGCACCGTCACCGTCACTTTTAACTTCTTCTGTCGACTGCGGTGCAAACGTAGGCATTTGCATTTCCGCAAGTTTGGTTTCGGTATCAAGGCGTTGCTTTTCCATATTACTTTTTGTATATTCACTCCACATATTACAGCTATACAAAAAACTATCGACACCGCCAAAAACACTGCCGCCCCCTCTCAAACAGACTTTAAGTCTTTTATCACTCATAATCATCCCTGCGTCCTTTCTTTGTAAGACGTTTATCTCTGTACATTTCCGCATCAGTTTTTGCGACAAGATTTTCAAAAGTCGTATCACCCTCCGTATACAACGATACACCCCTTGCAAAATCCAAATTTACATTATTTTCTTCATTATATTTTACTCTGCATTTCTCAATGCGTTTAAGCACTTTTCTATGCCGTCATCGGTAATGTCGTGAATCAACACTACAAATTCATCGCCGCCGATTCTGTATATCTTACCTTCATTTCCGACTGCCTCACGAAGTACTGTCGCAATACCTCTTATAAGAATATCTCCGGCACTGTGTCCCATTGGATCGTTAGCACGTTTAAGATTGTTTAAGTCAATAGATATACAAGCCGGTCTGTTGTTGCCGACATTCGTTTATATCGTTTTCAAAAAGACAGTCTGTTGTTAAGCTCGGTAAGTCCGTCCGTAAACGCAAGATGTTCGTAAACCTTCGCTTTAAGGTGACTTCTGCTTTTTGTCAAGATACTGTCGTATCGTCCGCGTTACCTGCATTAATACAAATATATACAACCCCATCGAGAAGAAATGTATCGTTTTGTCATCGCTGAGCCGATACAATCTCACTATATCAATAACACTTCCTATAATCGGGAACATAATTGATATCAACATATATTGTATACTCTTCTTTTTTGCGAAGAATAATCATTGTTGATAAAGTCAATATCCCGAATAAGCCGATAAGAATATGCGTTACAAACAACATCATCTTATAATCGATTTTAATACAAAATTAAAAAACGTCTGTACAAGCACATTCAAAACAAATATGCATGACATTGAGGTATACAATTTTTAATAACGCCTTCCACGTTAGTTCGTATAAATAACGATACAGCTACACTGATAAGCATTAATGACGTAAATTCAAAATAATACGGCAGATACCCGTTAGGTGCAATAATATGCGACACTTTAAACTGACAGGCAAGATATATGCCGCATATCACGGAAATCATACCAAGGTAAAACATTTTACCGCTCTCGTCATCCTCATACTCACTGCACCGTATTATCATTGCCAACAGCAAGAGTACAAAACCGAATATTATAATTAATACAGCTGTAATAACTTCCGACTGTTCGGTTTTTAATATATGCCATATTATATCCGACCTGTTGCCCATCATCATAGGCACAACGGAATACTGTATATGATCTTCCAAAGAGGTCGTATTTCCAATTTTATCGTTTTTCCGTTTAAATCTTTTCCGATTCTGACAAGCCTAAGCTGTGTACCCATAGTTTTTGAAAAGCCGTTTTGAGGAGTGGTCAAATCAAAAACCTTTGTGTCATCAAATAAACGGTATAATCAAAATACCTCGACATAACCATTAAATACTGCGAATCATCAAACGCATTCACTTTGTCAATCTTCTTCGTCAATACAATCGGTTCTCCCGTATATTTAAACCCACAAAAGGTAAAATCACTTTTGAATTATCTTTTCAACGGTCCACGTCTTCAAAGTTGCAAATTCATCTTCCGAAAGTATTTTGCATTTGTACATATCTCCTTTTAGATACACAAACAAACCTATAAAACAAATAATAAACACAAGAATCAGAAACATATATTTACTGTTGAGTTTTCTTAGCTTATTCATAGTTTTCATTCCATTCTATCATATTAGAAAAAACCGTTTCGGTTTTGTCTACTTTAAACACTCAAAAATTACATCGTAGATACGATTTTTGGAGCTGTCGGCATTATGTCGACAGTCTCTATATATATGTATTAATTTTTTATTTTACCATTTTCTATAGGGAATTTCAAGAGAAAAACTGTGTATTTTAAAAAACGCATTAAAACAGACAAAATCGCAAGAATTTTGTCTGTTTTTGTTACTTATTTCATCAAGAATTTATCCACTGCGTCAGCCGCCTGTCTGCCCTCTCTGATTGCCCATACAACAAGACTCTGACCTCTGCGACAGTCACCTGCCGCAAACACGCCTCTAAGACTTGTCTTGTGGTATCTTCCTTGGCAAGAATGTTGCTTCTTCCGTCAACATCAAGAGTAAGCTGTTTAAAAGTTCTGTTCAGGTCCTAAAAATCCCATTGCAATAAGAACAAGTTCGCAAGGTCTTACCTGTTCAGTACCCTTAACAGGAACAGGTGCACCTGTTGACCAATCAACCTCAACGGTATGAACAGCCTTTACATTGCCCATATCGTCACCCTCTATTTTTGTAACCATTGTAAGATACTCTCTTGGGTCTTTGCCGTAAAAGCTCGATAGCCTCCTCTTGACCGTAATCGGTCTTTTTTTTGATTCGGCCACTCCGGCCACGGATTATTCGGCATTCTTTCCTCTGAAAGTTCAGGCATAATTTCAAGCAATGTAACGCTTTTGCAGCCATGTCTGATTGATGTACCCACGCAGTCTGTACCCGTATCACCGCCGCCGACAACAATTACGTTTTTGCCTTCGGCACTTATGAACATTCTGTCCTCAAGATTTGAGTCAAGCAAACTCTTTGTATTAGCCTTAAGGAAATCAACCGCATAATGTACACCCTTTAAGTCCGCACCTTCGCAAATAAGCATTCTCGGTTTTTGTCGAACCTGTGCAAAGTACAACCGCGTCAAATTCATTTACAAGTTTAACAGCCGGATAATTTTTACCGATTTCAGTGTCAAAGTTTAAATACAACGCCCCTCTTTTTTCCATAAGTTCAACTCTGCGGTTTACGACTTTCTTGTCAAGTTTCATATTCGGAACCTGTGATATGCCTGTTCCCAGTTTTAAGTGTAAAAAGAAGATCATTCCATTCCGAATAAGATTATTTAAGAGGACATCCGCTAGTCATTCCTTTATTGTCATACCAGACTGGCAGAAGGGTACGCCACAATCCATGCAGCGTGAACTCTGCTTTTCTGCTCATCTTCTGACAGAGGTGTATGAAATTCATTAAAAATTCTTTATTCTTTCCTTAGGTGAAACGGTACACTTTGGCTCCAACTCTTTCATAGTCTAAAAATCCTGTTCATTTTTCCCATGGTCTGTCCTTTCATGTATGTTATAAACTTGCACTGTCCCTACGGGCGCATCCCAACGATATATCGCTTCTGTCAGTCGCGACTGCGTTTTTGCCTGTTACATTTTAGCCGCATAGAATGCTTCTATCTGCGCCTGTTCCCTTTTCAAGTCCTTTTTCTTCCATCTGAACTAGTTATAACATCTTCTTATAATCATGTGGCATGATTACCTTAATTTAAAAGATATTCTTCCGACCAGTTATTACAGCATATTTTCCTTGCAACTTCTTGCCTGTATAAGCAACATGTGATTTTCAAGCATTTCTTTTTAGCTTTTGCAATATCCTTGTCTGACAATGTTTCAAGTCCCATAAGTTCCTTGTTACAGTTTTTTGTCAAGTGAACCGTCCTTGTTATATACATATGCAATACCGCCCGACATACCTGCCGCAAAGTTTTTGCCCGTCTTGCCGATTACGGCAACGTAACTGCCTGTCATATATTCACAGCCATGGTCTCCGATACCCTCGACAACCGCAGTCATACCCGAATTTCTTACGCAGAAACGTTCGCCTGCCGTACCTCTGATATATGCCTCACCTTTAATAGCACCGTAGAATGCAACATTACCGATAATAACGTTTTCACTCGGAACAAATTTAGCCTCTTTACGCGGTACAACGATTATCTTACCGCCGGAAAGACCTTTTACCGATATAGTCGTTACTGTCACCCTCAAGTTTCATTGTAACGCCCGGTGCCAAGAATGCACCGAAACTCTGACCTGCACTTCCAACAAAGTTCAATTTAATGCTGTCTTCAGGAAGTCCTTCCTCTCCGTGTGCTCTTGCGATTTCAGATGAAAGAATTGTACCTGTTACACGATTGATATTTGTGATTTCAAGCTTTGCCTCAATCTTCTTACCGTCTTTAATAGCCGGTTCGCAAAGTTTCAATAATGTGTTCATATCAAGAGTTTTGTAAAGCTCGTGATCCTGCATTTCATTATGGTATCTCTCATAATCGTTTGAACAGATTTTCGGTTGATACAATAGTGATGACAAATCTACTTTTCTTTTCCAGTTACCCGAAACAGTCTTTTGGCTGAGTCTTTCAACGTGACCGATCATTTCGTCAACAGTCTTAACACCGATTTTCGCCATCCACTCTCTCAAATCCTGCGCGATAAAACGCATAAAGTTTTCAACATATTCAGGTTTACCTTTAAAACGTTTTCTTAAAATAGGATTTTGTGTAGCAACCCCTACTGGACATGTATCTAAGTTACATACTCTCATCATTACACAACCGATTGAGATTAGCGGACCTGTCGCAAAACCAAATTCTTCTGCTCCCAAAAGTGCCGCTACCGCAACGTCACGACCTGTCAAAAGTTTACCGTCTGTTTCGATTACAACTCTGTTTCTTAGGTTGTTCATCAAAAAGTGCCTGATGTGTTTCGGCAACGCCAAGTTCCCAAAGGCAAACCTGCGTGACGTACACTTGTCTTTGGTGCGGCACCTGTACCGCCGTCATATCCCGATACCAAAATAACGTCTGCTCTGCCCTTTGCAACACCGACTGCAATAGTACCGACACCTGCCTCTGAAACAAGTTTAACTGTTACTCTTGCGTCACGGTTTGAATTTTTAAGGTCATGAATCAGCTGTGCCAAATCTTCGATTGAATATATCTCGTGATGCGGAGGTGGTGAAATCAAGCCGACACCGGAGTTGAATGTCTTGCCTTTGCAATCCAAGGATATACTTTACCGCCCGGAAGATGTCCGCCCTCACCGGTTTAGCACCTTGCGCCATTTTAATCTGTATTTCTTTTTGCATTCTGCAAGTAGTGAATATGAACACCGAAACGTCCCGATGCAACTTGCTTAATAGCACTGCTGCGGCTGTCACCGTTTTCATCAGGAATATATCTTTCAGGGTTTTCACCGCCCTCACCGCTGTTTGACTTACCACCAAGTCTGTTCATGGCGATTGCAAGACATTCGTGTGCTTCCTGTGAAATCGAACCGTATGACATAGCACCAGTCTTGAAACGCTTAACAATGCTTTCCACGCTTTCAACTTTGGTCTATTGCGATTGGCTTATCAATCGTCTTAATATCAAGCATACCGCGAATTGTGCATTGATGTTGCTGATGTTCGTCCATTTCCTTTGCATATTCTTTATAAAGCTTGTAGTTACCTGTACGACAAGCCATTTGTAATTTGTAGATTGACTCAGGGTTGAACATATGGTATTCGCCTTTTTGCTCTCCACTTATAGTCACCGCCTGTTTTAAGCGCCTTTTTACCGTTTACTTTATCAAAAGCCTCTGCGTGTCTTAAAAAGCACTTCCTTTTGGATATGCTCAATACCCATTCCGCCTATTCTTGTTGTTGTACCTGTAAAGTATTTGTTTACAACGCTTTCCGATATACCAAGTGCTTCAAATATCTGTGCGCCTTGATATGACTGAATTGTCGAGATACCCATTTTAGACATAATCTTAACAATGCCCTTTGTACAAAGCCTTGTTAAATCTCTTTACGCCGTCCTCATATGAATATTCAAGAAGTTTTTTCGTGAAAGCTCCTTAATAGCCTCATATGCCATATACGGATTGATACCGTTTACGCCGTAACCCACAAGACATGCGAAATGGTGTACTTCTCTCGGCTCACCCGATTCAAGAACGATAGATACTTTCATTCTTGTACCTTTTCTGATAAGGTGATGATGAAGTCCGGATGCAACAGAAGTGCAGGAATAGGTGCTTTATCCTTATCTACTCCCTTATCCGAAAGTATGATTATGTTGTATCCGTTTTCGATTGCTATATCAGCCGCCTCGAATATTGTATCCATGGCGGTTTCCATATCGTTTTCCTGTTTTACGTTAAACAATGACGGAATTGTTATTGACTTAAATCCTTCAAGGTCAATGTTTCTTAATTTTTCAAGTTCTTCGTTTGTTAAAATAGGGCTTAATGCTCTGACCTTACGACAGTTCAATTCAGATGATGTCAAAAGGTTTTGTTCACAACCGAAAAGTGTGTATGTTGAAGTAACAATCTGCTCACGAATTGCGTCAATAGGAGGGTTTGTTACCTGTGCAAACAGTTGTTTGAAGTAGTTATACAAAAGCTGCGGTTTTTCGACAATACTGCAAGCGGAATATCCGCACCCATTGCACCGATTGGATCGTCAGCCTTTTCAACGATTGATTTAATCGTTTGTGTTAACGATCCTCCCAAGTATAGCCGAATGCCTTTTTGACGTGTAAGCAATGAAAGTTTGTCCACACTGTTTTCGCGATTTACAAACATATTTTCAAGAACGATAAAGTTCTTCAAAAGCAAATGTTCGTTGACATTGCCTTTTGCGTCGTCCTTTAATTTATGCACCAAATCGTGCCATGTGTCGCCCTTTTTACCTGTATTAAGAGGAAGATTGTCAAGCTCAACAAGAGTTTTCTTTTACCCACTCTGCATATGGTTTGTGAAGTGCCTCTTCCTTTTTGATTTCTTCGTCTGAAATAATCTTGCCATTTCTGTATCGATAAGGAGCATTTTACCCGGATGTAGACGTTCTTTCTTTTATAATAGTAGACTCGTCAACATCTGTTACACCGACTTCAGATGAAAGAATAATCATATCGTCAGAGGTCAAGTAGTAACGAGCAGGTCTCAGACCGTTTCTGTCAAGCGTTGCACCGACATAACGTCCGTCTGTAATGCAACAGCCGCAGGGCCGTCCCAAAGGCTCTGTGATACATGGTGATACTCATAAAAACTTTCATTCAGGGTCCATATCCGCATTATTTTCCCAAGGTTCAGGAATTGTCATCATTACGGCTCTCGGAAAGAATCCCGAAAGATGTAGGAACTGCAAATAGTTATCAAGCATTGCGGAGTCAGAACCGTCCTCATTGATAACAGGTAAAATCTTATCCATATCACCCTCAAATTCAGGTGTTGCGAACATTCTTTCTCTTGCCTTAACCCAGTTTACATTACCGCGGATAGTGTTAATTTCGCCGTTATGGATAATGTATCTGTTCCGGATGCGCTCTTTCCCATGACGGGAATGTGTTTGTTGAGAAACGTGAGTGCACAAGTGCGATTGCCGTTTCCATATCCACATCTTTTAAGGTCAAGGTAAAATTCATTAACTTGGTCAGGTGTAAGCATACCTTTATATACAACCGTTCTTGCAGATAGTGATGCGAAATAGAAATAGTTGTCAAGACCGCTCTTTCTGATTTCCTTTTCTGCAAGCTTGCCGATAATATAAAGCTTTCTTTCAAATGAATCTGCATCAAGGCTTTCGTCACCTTTGCCGATAAACACCTGCACGATATGCGGCATTGCCTCTCTGGCACTGTTACCGATACATACGTCATAAACAGGCACTTCTCTTATACCGAGAAGTTTCTGCTTTTCACCGTCAATAATCTTTGTAAGTCTTTCAAGACTTTCTTCTCTTGTATCCTTATCCGGCGATAAAAACAGCATACCAACGCCGTAATCACCCTTTTTAGGTAGCTTAATCCCTTCATTTTTACAAACCTTTTTCATGAAGGCATGAGGCATTTGAATTAAAATACCGGCACCGTCACCTGTATCAGGCTCACTGCCGACACCGCCTCTGTGTGCAAGGTTTTCAATATCTGAATTGCCTGATTAATAATGCCGTGAGAAGTTTTTCCTTTAATATTTGCAATAAAACCGATTCCGCAGGCATCATGCTCAAATTGCGGGTCATAAAGGTCCTTGTTTTTCGGGTAATCCATTATACTCCATTTTTTCAATCCTTTCGCTGTATTCCGCCGAACAAAAAAAGACGTTTCAATCAGAACATACCAATCCATAAATTGATATGTACCGATCGAAACGCCTTTGTTTCGTCAAAAAATTATTTTGTTATCCTGTGTAAACTTATTATAGCACATTATTTTTGTTTTGTCTACTAAATATTTTACAAAAATTGCTTTGATTTTTTCCATTGCTTTTATGGTATTTTCCTTAGTTGAGAATGCTGTAAATCTTACGTATCCCTCACCGCTCGGTTAAAACCCGAACCCGGTGTTGTTACAACACCTGTTTCTTCAAGTAATTTATCAAAGAAATCCCATGATTTCATACCGTTCGGTGTCTTTGCCCAGATGTACGGAGCATTCACACCGCCGTAAACCGTAAAGCCTGCCTCTGTAAGCGATTTGCGGATAATTTTCGCATTTTCAAGATAATATTCAACAGCCCTCTTGTCTGTTTATATCCCTCGTCTGTATAAACAGCCTCTGCCGCACGTTGAATTACATACGGTACACCGTTAAACTTTGTGCATTGACGTCTGTTCCACAATCCGTTAAGTTCAACTCCGTCAACCTTTAATTCGTGCGGTACAACAGTGTATGCACATCTTGTACCCATAAATCCGGCTGTCTTTGAAAAACTTCTGAATTCAATCGCAACTTCTTTTGCGCCCTCAATTTCATAAATGCTGTGAGGTACGTCAGGGTCTGTAATAAATGCCTCATACGCACTGTCGTAAAGAATAACCGCATCATTCTTCTTTGCATATTCAACCCACGGTTTAAGCTGTTCTCTTGTTGCCGCAACACCGATTGGGTTATTTGGGAAACAAAAAGATAAATTATATCAACCTTTTCTTCCGGAAGTTGCGGCATAAATCCGTTTTCTTCCTTGCAAGGCATATATACAAGATTATTCCATTTACCGTCTGTAAAGTCACCTGCTCTGCCTGCCATAGCATTCGTATCAACGTATACAGGATAAACAGGATCGCAAACTGCAACTTTATTGTCAACAGAGAAAATATCTCCGATATTTCCGCAGTCTGATTTTGCACCGTCTGAAACGAATATTTCATCAGCCTTTACGTCAATACCTCTTGCCGCATAATCCTTTTCAACAATCTTGTTTCTCAAGAAATCATAACCTTGCTCAGGACCGTAGCCGTGAAATCCCTCTGCCGTACCCATTTCGTCAACTGCCTTGTGCATTGCCTCAATTACCGCAGGAGCCAACGGCTTTGTAACGTCGCCTATGCTCATCTTTGATAACTTCTTTGTCTGGATTTGCCTCTGTATATGCAGCCGCCTTTTTTGCGACTGTTGAAAATAAGTAACTTCCCGGTAGTTTTAAATAATTGTCATTTACCTTTGCCATTTTTATTTGTTCCTTTCTGTTCTATGTTCAAATTTATCAGTTTGGAGCTGTCGACATTTTGTCGACAGGCTCTTATATAGTTGTTGTTCCGTCAAATACAAACTTTGCCGGATATGTCATATATACTTTATTTTCATTTTATCCCACTTAATATGAAGTATACCGCCCAAAAGTACAAGATCAGCCTCATCATCAACAAGCCCGTTTAAATTTGCCGCAACCATTGTTGCACAAGCACCTGTACCGCAGGCAAGCGTTTCACCTGCACCGCGTTCCCAAACACGCATTTTTATAGTGTTTCTGTCAACTATCTGTGCAAATTCTGTATTGATTTTCTTTGGGAACAATTTATGCGTTTCAAACTTAGGTCCGATTTTTTCTATTTCAAGACTGTCCGTATCGTCAATAAATGTAACCGCATGAGGATTACCCATTGACACGCCTGTAACCTTATAAACCTTTCCGTCAACTTCAACATCTTCACTTATAAATCTGTCAAGATTTGAGTCAATCGGAATATTTTTTCGGAACAAGTTCCGGACTGCCCATATTTACGCGAACAGTCTGCACTTCGCCGTCTTTAACATTTAGGTCAAGAATTTTTATACCTGCCAACGTTTCAAGAGTAATCTGTGTCTTGTCTGTAAGACCTCTGTCGTACACATACTTACCGACACAACGCGTTGCGTTTCCGCACATTTCAGCTTGTGAGCCGTCACTGTTGTACATATCCATTCTGAAATCAGCCACATCAGACGGGCATATCAAAACAAGTCCGTCCGAACCGATACCGAAATGTCTGTCACTTACGGCTTTAGCCGTTTCGTTTATATTCTCGACTTTCTCCTTAAAACAATTTACATATATGTAATCGTTTCCTGCACCGTGCATTTTTGAAAACTTAAATGTCTGCATTTACTTCATCTCCATTAAATATTTAAAATCATTCTTGCCGTATCAATAAACTTCGCACCTGTATCCATACTTCTTTTTGTATAAATCGATGTGCCTGTTCCTCCGACATTCTGTGTGTTTCCATAAGATATGCTTTTGCATCACGAATTATCTTTTCTTCTTCCGGTGTACGTTTTGCTCTGTGCTTTCTTCTTTCGATAATTCCGACAAAAAGTTTCTACGGAATTTATTAAAAGCTGTCTGTTCAAAGGAAGTGTTACAACAAAAATATCTTGATTATATATACTGCTCTGCCTTTCGGCTTTGACTATGCTCATAAGTTTCTGACCTTCCATAAGATCGTCATAAACATCATCGACAGTTCCGTCGGGAAGTTTATATCCCATAATTATAAGCACTTCGTCCATATCGGATACAGTTCTTAAAAGTTCTGCTTTTGAGTGACAGACAGTGTAAACATCATAGCCGCTGCCGTCAAGCATCATCTTTATTTTGTCAGCTGTTTCGTCTTTTGAAAAAAGCCAATACTACTCTGTCCACCGCCGTCCCTCCTTTTTAGGAAATTGTTTTTAATTAATAAGCAATTAAATATTTTTCAATTTCCCACTGATTTATGGTACGACGATATTCTCCGTATTCTTCTTCCTTAGCTTCAAAATAGCTTGACGCGAATTTATCACCAAGCAATTCGCTGATAAATTCGGACTTTCTTGCAATCTTAATCGCCTCGTTAAGACTTATCGGCAAACTCTTGACTCGAGTGCCTCACGTTCTTTATCCGAAAGATTGTAGATATTAACGTCAATACTCGGCGGAAGTGTTTCATTATCTTTTTATGCCTTTCAAACCAGCCTTAAGGCAAGCCGCAAGTGCAAGATACGGATTAGCTGTCGGATCGGGTGAACGAAGTTCAATTCTTGCGTCACCGGGCTTTTTCGATGACGGTACTCTTACAAGCAAACTTCTGTTGCTTTCCGACCAAGAAATATAGCAAGGTGCCTCATATCCCGGTATAAATCTCTTATATGAATTTACCGTCGGATTTGTAAAACACGCCATATCCGGTGTATATTTTAATAATCCTGCCGTAAATTTATGTGCCGTATCGGAAAGCTTTTTGACGAATCATTTTCATTATAGAAAACATTTTTACCGTCTTTTTTCAAGCGACATTGTAAGGTGCATTCCGCTACCGCTTACTCCCGCAATTGGTTTCGGCATAAATGTTGCGTGAAGTCCGTTACGTTTTGCAATAGTTTTTACAACCGTTCTGAATGTAACAATTCTGTCCGCGGTTTTTAATGCGTCGTCATATCTGAATGTAATCTCGTGCTGACCCGGTGCCATTTCGTGATGTGACGCCTCGATTTTATATCCCATATCTTCAAGAGTAAGACATATTTCACGGCGGCAGTTTTCGCCGTTATCAAGCGGTGCTAAGTCAAAATAACCCGCATTGTCATGCGGTTCTGTCGTAGGATTACCGCGTTCGTCCGTGTTAAACAGGAAGAATTCACATTCAGGTCCCCACATTAAATTTGTAACCCATTTCTTCCGCTTCTTTAACAACCGTTTGCAGAATGTATCTGGTCACTTTCAAGACGTGTACCGTCAGGCTTATAAACATCGCATATAAGTCTTGCGACCTTTCCCTGATGCGGTCGCCAAGGGAAAATTTCAAATGTGTCAAAGTCGGGATGTAAATATAAATCACTTTCTTCAACACCGACAAATCCCCATAATTGACGAACCGTCAAACATACAAAGATTATCAAGTGCGTCCTCAAGTCTTGAAGTTGTAATCGCAAGATTACGCATTGTTCCAAGCATATCCGTAAATTGCAAACGAATAAATCTTACGTCCTCTTCTTCGACCAAATCGAAAATATCTTGTTTTGTCAACATAACGAACTTTCCTTTCTAAATTCAATAATATATAATATATAAATCGTCCTAATATGCAAAAAAGGTGCTTCTATCCTATGAGGACGAAACACCTTTGCTCGTTGTAAATATTGTAACACACCTAAAAAAAGTTTGTCAAGACTAATTTTAATTTAATTCTACGCACAGTGCAATATGCAAAATGCTAAATTTATTCATTTATTTGTGCAATTTCTACATAATACTTGTACCCGCTTTGTATTTTTATTGACTTTTTATATAATTAGGTATATAATATATTATATAAAAAGTCATTTTTAGGGAGATGTTATCATGAAAAATATAAAAAATTTATATGCTTGCTTATAATGACAGTACTTATAACGCCGTCAATCGCAATAGCGGAGGACACTTACAGCGGATATTTTAATAATGAAGAAATTACAATGTTCGCCGATACTTCGGTTAAAAATTTCCGAAAATGAAAAATCGGCGGTTGAAGATATTATTTCAGACTTAAATAACCTAAAACGGAATCTGATATTCAAAAATACAACATTCCTTTGGATAACATTCAAGAACTTATTGATTCTTTACCTAAAGCAATACAATATGAGCATCCTGAATTATTTTACGTTGATTTACAAGGAAAAAAATTTTTCTTATAAATCAGAAGACGGTCAGACAATTTCATCTATAATAGTCAAAGAACCTTTTACTATGGAAAAGATGAAATATCGAAAGCACAAAAGTTGATTGATGATGAATGTGACAAAATTTCAGCATCAGTTCCGAAAGACGCAACAGACGTTGAAAAAGTACTTTTTGTTCATGATTATATCACATCACACTATGAATATGATACAACTTATCAAAATCGTACTCTTTACACTGCGGTAAGAGATAAGAAATGCGTATGTCAAGGATATTCATATTTATTTATGTACGTTATGAATAAATATTTTGATATCGAATGTACAACCGTTCCGAGTGACACATGCCAACATATGTGGAACAAAGTAAAAATAGATGATAAATGGTATAACATAGACTTAACGTCAGACGACCCTCTACCGAATTTATCATCACTTGCAAATCACACCTACTTTCTTTTAAGTGATGAGGAATTGAAAACCGTTTCCGCCGCTTCAGCAACAGATCAAGGCGTATATAATGAAGCACTTGATATTCACCGCACTTGGAACGTAAACACTTGGTATGGTGAACCGGTTATAACAGCAGAAGATGACACTTATAAAGATTCAATTATTCATAACGTATCGAGATCTGTAAGTTTTTAGATGGAAAAATCTATTGTTTCAATGATAAAATGAACTTTCCGCTTTAGATTTATCGACAAATACTTTTACACCAGCTTATAAAGATACTTCAAAATATTATTGGTTCGTATACGGTGATAATAAATCTGCATATTCATCACATTTTAATGTTACTGTTGCTTATAGCGGGAAAATTGTATTTTAACTCACCGAATAAAGTTTTTGAATTTGACACAAAAACAAATACAGCAAAAAGAAATATATGAATATACGGAAATCCCCGACATTTCAAAAAAACATATTTGTTCGGTCTCACAGTCAAAGACGGTAATTTGTGTGCCGAGTATACTACAAATTTAATGAACGAGTTGAATCATTTATAACAATTATAGCTAAACCCCTTAAACCAACCGAAACACCGATTGTTACAGAAACACCGACTGTCACTGTTCCTACAGAATCACCTGTTCCTACAGAAACACCGACCGTTACAGAATACCGAAACCTGTTTCATACGAATCGAAAATCACACCTAAAGATGACGGAACTTATACTATATCTGTTGACAAAAAAATCGAAACAACAGATACACCTATTTTGTAGTAGCCGAATTTGACGAAAATAACATTCTTATAGGCTTAAAAGCTGTTCCGTACACAGAACCTGTTTCTGTAACACACGATGATTCACAAATGCTGAAACATTCGTATGGAATATATAGGAAGTCAACCGATTTCTTGTATCTCAAATCGTTTTGACAAAACCGGTTGCGTCACCAACACCGACAGATGTTCCTACAGTTACAGGTACACCAACCGCAGCTGATACACCGACCGCAACCGATACACCCATTGCAACTGTCGCACCTGTTTCAACAGACACACCGACTGCAACAACACCGGCAGACAGACGCTAAAATATAAAAAAACGCTCTTTACAGAGTGCGTCAGACTGTCGACAAATTGTCCGGAACGTGCAATATATTATTTTTATATTTTAAAGTTTAATTTATAGCTATAAAAAGCAACAGGCAAGCCTATCTTTGATATACGGCTTGCCTGTTTTTGTGAAAATAAACTCTAACGTACAAACGTACGCCGACGAGTTCATTTTTTCGCATTTCTCGAAATCTGACCTCTTTACAGGTGCGTTTTTTATAGCATTTCTCCTCTTATACGTTCTATTGCTTTTCTCAATTCTTGAAATCTGCACCTGCGACACTCCGATTATCTTGGCAATCTCAGATTGTGTTTGCCTCTGAAATATCTGGCAAATTATTTCTTTTTCACGTTCTGTAAAGACGACTCAAAATATCGTCAATCATAACTTTATTTATAACTCGTCCTCAATTTCTTCGCGGTAATTGTATCAAGCAAGCAATTTCTTTATCGCCGTTATCGTAAACACTTTCATAAACTTTCGGGCGGTGTTGCCGCCTCGAAACTTTCGATAAGGCTGTCTGTTCAGTTTTTCAAGTTCTTCCGCCAGCCTTTATTTTCCTTTAACGTTTATCGTAAAGCTTCCATTCTGTTTTTCTGCCTGCTTGTCTTTCGCACGCGTTCAATCAAAAGCAGTATTATTCTGCATTTTCACCTACTTTAACTTTTCGTTCTCATAGTAATGCGTGTGCGTTTATTTCACCTGTTATCATCGGTACCACTTTGGACGTTAAATTCGGGATTGAATTTCTTTACGGCCTTTATAAATTTGCGTCAAATTTCCATTATCGATTTAAAAACCCATTCCGCTGCGTTCCATTTCTGTTTTCTGGCTTTTACCTGTCAAAAAGCGGTTCTCTCGCTCTTGAAATATCCGTGCCTTTTCCTACTTCACTTTGGACTTCGATACTGTCCATAAACGATTATCGTAAAACCCATTCCGCTGCGTTCCATTTCGGGTTTACCTGTGAAAAGCGGTTCTCTCGCTCTTGAAATATCCGGTATTCCCACTCCGTCATCCGATACGGAAAAAGTCGTATTCCTCTAATTGACATCGTCAATTTTTCATCATAGCCGTGAATTATCGCATTTGTAACCGCCTCCGAAACAGCCGTTTTTATTTCTGAAATTTGATCTACTGTCGGATCGAGTTCAAGCACAAAAGCCGCCGCAACCGTCCCTTGCAAATCTTTCGTTATCGCTTTTTGTTCGGAAATTTTATTTCCATAATGTTACTGTACATCAATGCCCGCCTCCTTTACACCGTTTTTCAAGGTTGTCGGCTACCGTTACGATACTCTTTATCCCCGACATTTCAATCAGTCTGTTCACCGCATCAGACGCACCGTATATGATAACCTTTCCGCCGAGTGCCGTAACCGTCTTGTATCGTCCCATAATAACGCCGATACCCGACGAGTCCATAAAAGTCACATTTTCAAAATTAAACGCGACATTAACTGCCCCCCGTTCTGCCAAGTTCCCTGTCCGCATTTTCTCTTACCGACGACGCTTTATGCTGGTCAAGTTCGCCGAAAATTTTTATAATCAGCAATCTGTACCTGCCCATTAACATTAACTCCATATTTCTTCCTCCTGTATATAAATGTTATCTTTTTTTATATTTCTATTATTTGTAATAAATTTCCTTTGTTAAATTTTGATAACCTTTGTCGAAAACACTTTTTATTATTTTTGAACTGTGATATAATAAAACAGACATAAGAAATGAGGTTACATTTATGAAAAGTGAATGGAATAAACTTGACAATGCCGCAAAGATATTTCCGGCGGCGCAGTCCAAAAAAGATACGCAGGTATTCAGATTTTCCTGCGAATTATACAAAACAGTAAACAAAGACCTTTTGCAAAAAGCCACCGAAGATACATTGGAGGAATTTGATATTTTCAAAAGTATATTAAGGCGCGGACTTTTTGGTATTACCTTGAGGAATCGGATATAAAACCGATTGTACGCGAAGAATATAAAATCCCATGTTCGCTTATATACCAGAGGAATAATCACAAGCTTTTATTTGAAGTGACTTACTACAGAAACAGAATAAATCTCGAAGTTTTCACGTTTGACAGACGGCACAGGTGCGATGAATTTTCTTAAAACACTTGTATCAAACTACCTTGCACTTGCGGAAAATATTGAGGACATCGGAGTTGATTATGACGCATCAAGCACACAAAAAAGCGATGACAGTTTTTTCAAAATACTATTCCGGCAAAATTTCTTCAAAGCAAGAAAATAACCCTGTTGCATACAAAATTGTAGGACGCAAATATCCCGACGACAAATTAAAAGTCATAAGCGGTATGGTTGACGTAAAGAAAGTACTTGAAGAATCTCACAAATACAATGCAACTTTAACTGCGTTTTTGTCTGCTGTGCTTGTAAAATCAATCATAGACGAAATGCCTGTGCGTTCAAAAGGCAAGAAACCGATTACAATACTGATACCGGTAAATCTTCGCAACTTCTTCCCATCCGTTTCGGCAAGAAACTTTTTCTGTCTGACATATATTCAGTATGACATAAAAAAAGCACGGTGAGGATTTTGAAACAATGGTTGACGTTATAAACACTCAACTAAAAAGCAAGCTTAAAGCCGAAAAACTTCTCGGCACTATCGACACATATTCAGCTGTTGAACACAATGTCATAACAAGAATTGTACCGCTTGTCGTGAAAGATTTCTTTTAAGAATAGCATACAGAATGTCGGGCAGAGCCGTCACGGCAACTTTTTCAAATGTAGGAATAGTAAAAAATGCCCGAAAATATGAATAAGTTTATAAAATGCTATGACGTGTATATCAGCACCGACAAACTTCAATTATGTTCTTGCTCGTTTGACGGTAAGCTGACTTTGGGATTTACTTCTCAATTCATCAGTTCGGATATCGAAATGAGGTTTTTCCGTGAATTGACTTCAAGAGGTATTGACGTTGAACTGACTTCCAACATACACGACGATGAAAGGAATGATTAAATGAAACATTGTGATAAATGTAAAATTGATGTGCGTGGTGAATTTGAGCGTTGTCCGCTGTGCCAAAACAAGCTGACAGGCGAAAGTACACCTACGAATTTCCGAAAGTACAATCATTTTACGAAAAATATGAAAAGATTTTTAAATTTGCAATTCTTGTCACTTCGTCACTTTCGATAATAAGCATTGCCGTAAACATACTTCTTCCCCAAAGCGGTCATTGGTCGTTGTTTGTACTTTTCGGTGTCATATGCTTTTGGCTTACGACAAATATATGTATCAAGAAACGCCAAGTCATATCGCAGAATATTGCCGCAGAGGCTGTTATAATATCAATATTGTGCGTAATATGGGACAAGTTTACAGGTTGGCACGGCTGGTCGGTCGATTACGTTATACCGATAATATTTTCATGGGCAATGCTCGGATTGTTCGTGGCAACAAAGATTTTAAAAATTAAAATGCCCGATTATGTGTTCTCATTTGTGATATGTATATTTTTCGGACTTGCACCGTTTATATTGTGCATAACAGGTGTCAAAAATTCTTATTCCGTCGGTTATATGTATTGCACTGAGCATAATTTCTTTTATAACACTTGTGTTATATGACGGCAAAGAACTTGTTTTTGACATTATCAAAAAAAATTTCACATATAGACAAAAAAATGGTGTTGCGAAAAGCAACACCATTTTTCAGACTGTCGACAAATTGTCCGGAACGTGCAATATATTATTTTTATATTTTAAAGTTTAATTTATAGCTATAAAAAGCAACAGGCAAGCCTATCTTTGACATACGGCTTGCCTGTGCATTTTTGCGAAAATAAACTCTAACGTACAAACGTACGCCGATGAGTTCATTTTCGCAAAATCCGAACTAATTTCTCAACCTCTGCCAGCGTGTAGACACTTTTGTCTTATCTCCTTTATATATTAATTTTCTTTGTATGCAGGTTTCTTTTTAAAAGTGCAAGCATAAACATTGTAATAACCGAACCTGCTGCTAATGCTACCAAGTACATAGGCCAGTTACCTACAACAGGGAATACGAATATACCGCCGTGAGGAGCCATCAATGTACATCCGAATACCATTGACAATGCACCTGCTACTGCCGCACCGACTGCTGTTGCCGGTATTACGTGCAGCGGATCGGCTGCCGCAAACGGAATTGCGCCCTCGTGATGAATGCCAAGCCCATAACATAGTTTTGTAATACCCGATTGACGTTCCGATTTTGAAAAACGATTTTTTAAAGAATGTTGTTGCAAGTGCAATACCGATAGGTGGTACCATACCGCCAACCATAACAGCCGCCATTATATCATAGTTGCCGTTTGCGATTGACATTGTACCGAATACATATGCCGCCTTATTTATAGGAACCGCCCATATCAATAGCCATCATACCTCCGAGAACAATACCAAGAATAACCTTTGATGTTGAACCCATACTGTTTAGTAGGTTTGCAAGTGCGTCGTTTATAACACCGATAATCGGATTGAATACGAACAACATCAATGCACCCATAATGAATACGCCAAGTACAGGATACAACAATGTCGGTTTAATTCCTCAAGACTTTCAGGAAGTTTTGAGAATATCTTTTCTTAGCAATAGTACAATATATCCTGCAACAAACCGGCAACAAGTGCTCCCAAAATCCCGGAAACAGTTGTACCTGATGAATTGAATACTGTGTTTGCAAGATAGCCGTTAATTCCGCCTGAGTAGCTGTTTGTAAATTCTAATATACTGTTACCCGTTGAGGCAAGCATACCGCCCACAAAACCGATCGCAAGACCCGGTCTGTCCGCAATAGAATATGCGATAAATCCTGCAAGAACAGGCAACATCAAACCGAATGCGACACCGCCGACTGTTTTAAAGAATGCCGCAATCGGTGTATTCATACCGAAGTTTGACGGATCAATAGTAAAGTCGTCAAGCAAGAATGCGATAGCAATTAGAATACCGCCACCTATAACGAACGGCAACATATGCGAAACACCGCTCATAAGGTGCTTATAAATTCTGTGACCGATGCCCTCTTTATTATCCGACTTAGCCGAAACACCCTCATCACTTTCCTTTGAGGTAAATATCGGAACATTTCCGCCAAGTGCCTTTGCGATAAGTTCGTCAGCCTTTGAAATACCGTCACTTACCTGTGTAACGATTACCTTTTACCGTTAAAACGTTCCATAGGAACTTTTGTATCTGCCGCAACGATTATGCAATCAGCCTCTGCGATTTCAGATTCGGTAAGAACATTCTTTGTCACCGCCCGAACCTCTTGTTTCAACTTTAATCGCACAACCTGCTTTTTCTGCCGCTTTTTGAAGTCCCTCAGCAGCCATATAAGTATGAGCTATACCTGTCGGACATCCAGTTACTGCAAGTATTTTCTTATCAGATGTAGTAACCTGTTCTGATTCAGCATTATCTTTTTGCAGTTTCCGCGTCATCTATAATTGAAATAAATTCCTCTACCGATTTTGCATTAATAAGTTTTTGTGAAAATCTTCGTCCATAAGCAAAACGGAAAGTTTACTCAATACGTCAAGGTGTACATTTTCTTTGTATCAGGTGCGGCGATTGCAAATATAAGCTTTACCGGCTCACCGTCTATCGAATCAAAATCAGTACCGTCTTTTGATTACCATTGCCGCAAGTCCGGGTTTTGTCACCCACTGCCTTTATAATGAGGAATTGCGATACCCTCGCCGACTGCCGTCGTACTTTCTTCTCTCTCTTTTTTATCAAACCTTCTACATAAGCATTCTTATCTGATATTTTCCGCTCTTTTCCATAGGTCTGCCATTGCACGAATGGTTTCTTTTTTGTGCTTGAAACTCCGTCAAGTCTGATACTCTCTTTTGAAAGTAAGTCTGTGATACGCATAATTTTTTACCTCCTCATATTGTTTTAAATACATTTAAAATTTCTTCTTTGGTCGCAAGATTTTCCGAAAATGCACTTGCACTGCCTGCCGATAATCCCATTTTAAGTGCATACATAAAATCCTGCTTTTCCATATATCCCGCAAGGAAACCGGCAACCATTGAATCGCCTGCTCCCGTTGAGTTCACTAATTTACCTTTAGGTGCCTCACTTTCGTACACTTCTCCGTTTTCACCAACGAACACCGCACCCTCGCCTGCCATTGAAACAAGTACATTCTTCGCACCCATTTCCTGCATTTTTTTTGCATACGGAATAACTTCACTTCTCGTTTTAAGTTCAACACCGAATATTTCACCTATTTCGTGATTATTAGGTTTTACCAAAAACGGTTTTATACTTAAGAACATTCACAAGCAAGTCCTTTGTTGCGTCAACGACTATATTTAATTTTTTTTTCTTTAAGGTAGTCCATAATTTCGCAGTAAATCGAATCGGAAAGCGATGACGGAATACTTCCTGCAAGTACCAACGTATCGCCGTCATTCAAACTGTCAAGTTTTTTCGTAAAGTTTCTTTACCGCACCGTCTGAAATATCAGGACCCTGACCGTTTATTTTCTGTTTCGGTGTCTGATTTTATTTTCACGTTAATCCTCGAAAAACCGTTGTCAAGCTTTATAAAATCGGTTTTACAATTCATATCGGCAAGTATATTTTCAATCGCAACTGCCCGTAAAACCGGATATAAAGCCAAGCGCCGTATTTTCGACACCCATATTGTTCAGCACAATCGAAACATTAATACCTTTTCCGCCTGCCATAATCTTTTCGGATTCCGTCCGGTTTACTTCACCGCTTCTGCAAGACGGAACAACCATTATATAATCCAATGCGGGATTGAATGTTATGGTATAAATCATAATTGAGCAGCCTCCTTTATATTATATCCTTTAATATTTTCCGTTATCTTATCCGTTATTACGGTTATGTCACTGCCAGCCGCAAAAGTTGCTTTTGATATTTTATTGAATTTTTGACGAATCGCAAAGTACAAATTTCTTTGCACATCTTCTCATCGCAAAATTTTTAATATCCGCCTCTCTGACATCTGGGTTGTGAACCCTCTGTCACTGCTCAGTCCGTTAGTTCCGAAAAAGCCTTTTGTGAAATTGTATTTTGAGTGATATAATCGCCTCGGAATCTATAATCGCCTCTGTCACCGATTTGATAAGTCCGCCGATTATATATACTTTAAAGCCTTTTCTCGCAAGACCGACTGCGTGAGATAAAGCGTTTGTAAAAAAAGTTACGTCCTTGGCGGTTATATACTCAATCATATATTCGGTGGTAGTTCCTGCGTCAATATATACAAGGTCGCCGTCATTTATCAGTGATGCCGCATATTTTGCGATTTTGATTTTTTCATCACTGTTTTTGAATACGTCTTGCACTGACTTCCGAATCTTCCATTCCTCCGCCCGATACAACCGACATTGCACCGCCATGTACTCGTATAACTCTGTTATCATTGGCAAGAGTTGTTATATCTCGTCTGATTGTCGATTCAGATGCACCAAACATCTTGACCAATTCTTGATTAGATATACTTCCTCTTTCGTTTACTATCTTTACTATCTCATCAAGTCTTTCTTCAAAATAACATTCTCGCCTCCTTTTATCGTTTGAACGTTTTGACTGTTTTCTATTTGTATTATACAATCAAATTCGCTCATTGTCAATCAAATTCATTCACAAATTATATACAAAATAATTGTATATGTTGCACATATTTCGCTGACTTTTTAGTTATATTGTACATTCTAATGATTGTTTATGAATGTTTTTTATCTGTTTGTTCTTGAAAGTTTGAGGTACTAACCACATTAAAATCATAAATTACATCACAGATGTAATTTTTTAAGCTGTCGACATTTTGTCGACATACTCAGTATTTATACTCTCATATTATATTATAACACTTTAATTTATCAAGTAGCCATATTTATGTTGACTATCGTCAGACAAATGTGGTATAATAATGTTGTTGTAATAATGGTCGGAAAAAATTAAATAACGGAGGTAAAATTGTGGCAAAAAGCTAAAAAACTGAAAATCATACCATTAGGCGGACTTGATGAAATCGGAAAAATTTAACCGCCCTTGTACGGAAACGAAATTATAATGGTAGATTGCGGTATGGCTTTCCCTGATGATGATATGCCAGGTGTAGATATGGTAATAAACGATATTACCTATCTTGAAAAAAGAACTGGTCAAAAATCAAGGGAATTTTTTCTTACTCACGGTCACGGGGACCATATCGGCGGATTGCCTTATTTCCTAAAGGCTATCAACGTTCCTGTTTACGGTACAAGACTTACAATCGGTCTTGTCGAACATAAATTAAAGGAACACAATCTTTTATCAAGCGTAAAGCTTGTTCGTGCAAAGTACGGAAACGTAATTAATGCGGGACAAAACTTCTCTGTTGAGTTTGTCCGCACCAACCATTCTATTGCAGACTCTGCTGCTCTTGCAATCAAAACACCTGTCGGAACGGTTATTCATATGGGTGACTTTAAAATTGATACCACTCCAATCGTCGGAGATATGATTGACCTTGCAAGACTCGGTGAACTCGGAAAAGAAGGAGTTCTTGCCGTTCTTTCTGACAGTACAAATGTTGAACGACCGGGATATGCAATGAGTGAAAGAAGTGTCGGTGAAAAAATTTGAACAGATTTTCAAAGGCTGTAATAAACGTATTATAGTCGCTACTTTCGCGTCAAACGTGCACAGAGTGCAGCAAATTATCGACGCTGCCGCCAAAAACGGACGTAAAGTAGCAGTTTCGGGAAGAAGTATGGAAAATATCGTTGAAATATCAATTCTTCTCGGATATATGAAAGTACCGGAAGGCGTACTTATCAATATTGACAACATAAAAAATACAGACCGAACCAAGTAGTTATTATTACAACAGGCTCACAGGGCGAGCCGATGAGTGCCCTGACAAGAATGGCTTTTTTCTGACCACAGAAAAGTCGAGGTCACAAAGGACGACCTTATTATAATCAGTGCAACACCTATTCCGGGTAATGAAAAGTCGGTTTCAAATGTCGTAAACGAATTGTTTAAAATAGGTGCGGAAGTAATTTATAAATCACTTGCGGAAGTACACGTTTCGGGACACGCTTGTCAAGAGGAATTAAAACTTTATTCTTGCACTTACAAAGCCGAAATTCTTTATTCCTGTACACGGCGAACACCGTCATCTTGTTCTTCACAAGGAACTTGCGCAAAAAGTAGGTATACCGGAAAAGAACAGTTTTGTACTTTCAAACGGTCAGGTGCTTGAACTTGACTCAAAAACCGCAAAAATCGCAGGCACTGTTCCGGCAGGTAAAATACTTGTCGACGGTCTTGGAGTCGGCGATGTCAAATATCGTACTTCGTGACAGAAAACATCTTTCACAGGACGGTCTTATTATCGTCGTTGTTACAATATCACACGACAGTAAAGAAATCGTTTCAAAACCTGATGTTATTTCAAGAGGTTTCGTATATGTACGCGAGGCCGAATCGCTTATCGAAGGTGTTAAACACGTTGCCGGCGAAAGCATTTCGGATTGTCTTGGCAAGCGCAATATGGATTGGTCAACTCTAAAGAGTTCAATGAAAGCGTCTGTCGCAAAATATATTTACGAACAGACAAACGCAGTCCTATGATATTGCCTATCATTGAAGAAATTAACAAAAAATTAAGCGTAGCTGAAAAAATGCTACGCTTTTTTATTTGTCCACTTTTTCTATATTAAGCACATTCTTCGTAAGTGCTGTATGAAATGCAATATTTCGCATTTTTTTTTCATACTTATCAGAATTAAAAATTTTTAAAAGAAATAAGATATTCACTTTCTGTTTTAACAAATTGAAAATATTGCAAAAAGTAACAGTTGGAGGAAATTTATCAACATAAATTTTCTTACCCCATAATCGCACTCGGTATGTCAAGCACCAACGCAAACACCGCAAAAGAAATTGCAACTATTACACCCATCTCACAACCAAGTTCACTTCTGTCGTTTTGTTTCTTAACCGAATACCAAGTTATAGTTATCAGCACTGCCAATACTACACTGCAAAATATTAATATAGTCCAATACCCCATAATAAATTCCTCCCAATAAATTTTTGTCTATATGTGTATACTAATAAAAAGCCTTTATAATCCATTCGATTGATTAAATCACATTCGCGGTTGTTTATAAAAGTAAAAAAATATGATACACTAATCATATAAGTATGAGGGTGGTGTTTTTATTTGCAATTTGATTACACTTCTGTAGGCATACGCATACAGCATTATCACATCTTTAAATAAAACACAAGAAGAATTAGCCGAACAAGCTGACATCAGCAAAAATTATTTTGTCAAAACTCGAAAATGCACAAGCACGCGGACGATTAGATAAATACTACAGTGTCGCTCAAGCGTTGGGTGTCACTGTTGATATGCTTATTGACAACTCATCTGATCGTGCATCCGAAACGACTACTTCTTTTCAAACCAACTTTTACCGCTTGTTTCTTCACTTTCCGTTGAGCAACGTAAAATGTTGATAGATTTCATCGAACTTTTTAAAAGATTACGATGTCGATAAGAATAACACCAAAAAGAGGTTAAAATAACCTCTTTTTTTAGTGTTTTTACTATATCCATACATATTATAACACATTTATTTTTTTTATGTAAATAGTTTATTATAAAAAAAGTAAGAAACTATACTGTTTTTGGTATTATTCACTATACTTCACCAATATACACTTCTGTGTAGTTCGGCACTGTCGCAATACCGTTTTTTCGTATTTGTCAAATAATTCATTCAATTCTTTTACATATTCATCAAACTTTTCATCATTCGCCGTAAGAGAATATGATGCAGACAACGAACGTCCGAATTTCTTTCAAGCAACTGTCTTGTAAAATTCCCGTTCGCACCTATATCCGCAATCTTCGATTTATCCGAAAACCGACTTCGTTGTATAAATAATCCATCAGCTTTGTCGGATATGACGGACGTGATGAAACGTATTTGTCCGCTTTATCCGTAAATTTCTTCGTATTATCCACTCAGAATCGCCTCAATTATATTATAGCAAAAGAGTGCAGATTTTCAATCTGCACTCTTGTGAACTATATATTCAAAAAAGTTTTCAATCATTTTTCATTCCGTTGGGTGTAAGTACCGATTCAGGGTGGAACTGTATTCCATAAACAGGACGTTCATTATGTTGCACGCCCATTATACAATCATCATCACTTCTTGCCGTTATGTTAAGACAATCCGGCAAACTTTTTCCTCGTCAATCACAAGTGAATGGTATCTTCCAACCTCTGTTTTTTACACCTATTCCGTCAAATATAGGGCAATCCATATCGACCGTTACAACGTCACTCTTGCCATGCATTATTCTCGGTGCGTGAAAAATCTTACCGCCGCACGCCTCGCCTATCGCCTGATGTCCAAGACACACTCCAAGAATCGGAATATCTCCCGCTTTCTTAATCAAATCCACGCATATTCCGCATCAATCGGAAATCCCAGACCCGGTGACAAAATAATATGACTCGGCTTTTTTTTCAAGCACTTCTTCAACCGTTATTTTATCGTTTCGATACACCTCTATATCGGGATTTATCGTACCGATATATTGGTACAAGTTATATGTAAATGAATCGTAGTTATCAATCATTATAATCATACTATGTCACCTGCCTCCTCAATCGCTCTAAGCACCGCCGACGCTTTGTTTATCGACTCCTGATACTCATTTTCAGGAACAGAATCGTAAACAATTCCTCCGCCGGCTTGGATATATGCCTTGCCGTCCTTGAATACTCCTGTACGAATTGTTATACAGCTGTCAAAGTTGCCGTTAAAGCTAATGTAACCGATTGCTCCGCCGTATGTTGAACGTTTTGTTTTTCAAGTTCGTCAATGATTTCCATTGCCCTGATTTTCGGTGCACCCGAAAGTGTTCCCGCAGGAAGTGTTGAACCGAGTGCGTCAAAACAAGTTTTGTCACTTCTTAATTTACCTTCAACGTCTGTTATAATGTGCATAACGTGCGAAAAACGCTCCACATACTTAAATCGCGTAACCTTTACCGAGCCAAATTCGCTGACTCTGCCTATATCGTTTCTGCCCAAATCAACAAGCATTGTATGTTCCGCAATTTCCTTTTGTCAGCCAAAAGCTCCTTTTCAAGTGCCATATCTTCCTCAACAGTCTTACCTCTCGGACGTGTGCCGGCGATAGGTCCTGTCTGAACGACTCCGTTTTCAACTCTCACAAGCATTTCAGGTGACGCACCTGCAATCTGATAATCGCCGAAATTCAAATAGTACATATAAGGTGACGGATTGATAAGTCTTAACGCTCTGTATGTATTAAACGGACTTACATTCGTTTCAACCGTAAATTTCTGTGAAAGCACAACTTGGAATATATCTCCGTTTTTATGTACTCTTTCGCTTTTTCAACATTCGCACAAAATTCTTCTTTCGTCATATTTGAAACCATCTTTGAAGAAGAACGATATTCGCGCTTTTCTTTTTCATAAGTCCGGAAAGATCCGTCATTTCCTGCTGAATGTCAAGCAATCTGCCTGTTGCCTTTTTGTACTGATTTTCAATATCGCCCTCTGCGTGAATATTTACTATTATAACAATCTTTTTGACGCATATGGTCGAACGCGATTATCTCGTCCATCAACATAAAGTGCATATCAGGTAAATGCAAATCGTCTTGATTTATGTTCGGCAAATGTTCATACTGACGTATAATGTCATACGCAAAAATCCTACCGCACCGCCGTTAAATGACGGTATATTTTCAAGTTTCGGTGCTTTGTACTTTTCAATAAGCTTTTCAAGCTCCTCCATCGGTTTGCCTTTATATGTATTTGTTTTTCCTGTGTAATCGGAAATTGTTATTTCATCGTTAAGACTTTTAAAACTGATAAACGGATTTCTTCCTATAAATGAAAATCTTGCTGTAACGTGGTTTTGACCGATACTTTCAAGCAAGAAACAATCCTTTTCTGTCTGCATACGCTTGAACACGCTTATCGGCGTATCCATATCGGCATAACATTCAATCGTCAACGGTATCATATTGTACTTTTTGACAATTCTTTTACTTCATCTACGGTTAAATTAAACATCAAATCCCCGCCTTTCTTATTTTTATTAAGGCGGCTTTTTCTGTGAAAACAAAAAGCCTTTTTTTCTTGTATTAGAAAAAAGACATAGAAATATCAATATAAATTTATTCTCGTCTAATCTAATCTCATCTGTAGTTATTATATTACACATTTATTTTTTTGTCAATATGTCTTGATAATATTTATTTTTGAAGGTATAATTAAGGTAATAATATTTTGAAGTAGAGCCACCACTCCGCCTTTCAGGCACCTCTCCTCAAGGAGAGGCAAAAAGGCTCCCCTTGTGAGGGGAGCTGTCAACGAAGTTGACTGAGGGGTGGCATTTGCAGCATTAAAATACAAAAGGAGCATATTATGGAGAAATTCAGTTTAGACAGAGATTGGAAGTTCTACAACGGAGATTTTTGAACTTTCCGGAAACAAAAACACATACAGAATGTTATATGGCAGCCAAAGCCGGCGGTGCAATCGGTGCGGCGTCACCGGATTTTGACAAAAGCGATTGGGAAACCGTAAACCTACCGCATGACTGGGCGGTATACAATGAATTTGAAGAAAATGGGGACCGTCGCAAGGATACAAAAAACGCGGTAAAGCGTGGTATTCAAAGAGATTTCGTCTTGATGAAATTGACAGAGATAAGCAAATTTTAATCGAATTTGAGGGTATTTCTTCCTATGCAACAGTTTATCTAAACGGCTCCGTTATCGGCAGAAATTTCTGCGGTTACAATTCATTTGTCGTTGATGCGACAGATATGGCACTTTACGGCGACCAAGTGAACGACCTTGTCGTGTTCGTTGACGCGACACAAATTGAAGGTTGGTGGTATGAGGGAGCAGGCATATACCGTCACGTCAATCTGTACAAGAAAAACAAGTTACATATCGCACATTGGGGTGTGTTTGTTCACCCTATAAGAAAAAACCGTTGACGTATGGGACGCGGCTACTGATACAACGATTGAAAATTCGTCTTATGAAAACAAAAAACTTCAGATTAAAAACATATATACTCGACAAAGAAGATAATATTGTCGGCAAAGATGAAAAAGAATTCTCGGTTGCCGGCGGCAGTAAAATCGAAGTCAATCAAAGTATTTTTGACATACAGCCCGCTTTTTATGGGACATTGACGCGCCCTAATTTATACACAATGGTCAGTGAACTTTACGAAAACGACAGTCTTGTTGACAGTCAAAAAATATATTCGGTTTCCGTACAATCGCTATTAACAAAGACAAAGGATTCTTCCTTAACGGCAGACACGTTCCTCTGTACGGCACTTGCAACCATCAAGACCACGCCGGTGTCGGTGTTGCCGTTCCTGACAGCGTGAACGAATATAGAATTAAGCTTTTTAAAAGAAATGGGTTCAAATGCGTACCGTTGCGCTCACGGCAACCCTAATCCGGAAATACTCGATTATTGTGACAAATACGGTATTCTCGTCATGGACGAAAACCGTAACTTTAATTCAAGTGCCGACGGCATCAAGCAAAGTGCAGGATATGGTTATGCGTGACCGAAATCACCCATCTGTCGTTATGTACTCGCTGTTTAACGAAGAACCGCTTCAAGGTACTCCGACAGGCAGAAAGCTTGCCGAAAGACTTCAATGTGAAATAAAAAAACTTGACAGCACACGTTTTCTATTGGGTGCTATGAATACGGGTGTCACAACGGACGGCGGTGCTTGCGATATTCTTGATATGACCGGCTTTAACTATATCACCCATACTTATGACGACTTCAGAGAAAAGTACCCCGATATGCCGATGTTGGGCAGTGAAAACGACAGTGCTTTTCAAACTCGCGGTGTTTACAAGACCGACCACAGCAAGAATATTATCGACTGTTACGACAGTGAAGCCGCTCCTTGGGGCAATACATATCGTGACGGTTTTAAGCAAGTCGATATTCGTCCGCACATTATGGGACTTTTCATATGGACAGGCTTTGACTATCGCGGTGAGCCGACTCCGTTTGAATGGCCGTCAATCGGTACTCAATTCGGCATCATGGATACTTGCGGTTTCAAAAAAGACGCTTTTATCTTAACAAAGCATTCTTTACAGATGAGCCGATGATTCACATCCTTCCCCACTGGAATTTTGCGGACGGTGAAGAAGTGCATGTTATGACGCACACTAATTGCAGTGAGGCTGAACTTTTCTTAAACGGCAAATCGCTCGGCAAAAAGAACGTTGATAAGTACGATATGGCGGATTGGTTTGTTCCGTTTGAAAAAAAGGTACTCTTAAAATGGGCGGATATATTGACGGCAAAAAGAGGTTTGCAGTGACGAAGTTTCAACCGCAAATGCGGCAAAAAAATCATTATCACTCCGCAAAATGAAGTTGTATATGACAGTTGCGATGACGCAGTAATATTTAATATTTCAGTTATTGACGAAAACGGTGTAAGTGTACCGACCGCCGATAATCTTATAAAATTCACCGCCCACGGCGGCGAAATAATCGCTGTCGGAAACGGCGACCTAATTCTCACGAAGCCGACAAAGCCGAAGAAAGCCACCTGTTTAACGGTTTGTGTCAAGTAATAGTTAAGCAATCGGACGGTGCGGAAAATGTTACAGTTACTGCAACGTCGGACGGACTTGAAAGTGCAACGGCTACCGTAAAATCAGTTGCAAACGAAAATAAAAAAAATTTATTCCGTCAGTGAATGAAAATATATTGCAAAATGGCGTCAAGCGGTTGATTTATCAGAAACACGACCTGATCCGAATGTTAAAATTGAGGACACGATATGAATACTTGGGGTATCGTGTCGGTTGGCAGCGGATACGACGATAAATTTAAAAACATAACCGGATACGGACTTTACAAAACTACCGTTAATTAATGAAAACGATAATTTCATTGTGTTCAGAGAACTTACAGGCAATGAAGTTGAAGTTTTTCGTAAACTAAGAGCAGAAATTCAAAGGCGAATGCCAATGGGGACGTAAAGTTGAAATAAATGTTTCTGACGTAAACGGTGATGCCGATATTGCGGTTATCGTAAACAGCACCAAAGCAGACGGTAACGGCGGTATTTCAAAAACCTGTTGTTATTACAGATTAAACAAAAAGCAAGGCAGAGTGCCTTGCTTTTTAAATCCGAATTTTCTTCGTACTTCATCGAACTTCTTAATATTTTTTCTCCTTGATCGGTTCATTGATTATTTTATCTATAATAATCGTATTAAACCAACAGTTAGACTCGAACCCAAACGACTCAATTTTGCCCACCAAACTATAACCCATTTGCTCATAAAATGCATACGCATAACCTACTGTTTTGCCGTTTAGTTCCGCAACAAGATGGTGAATTTCTCAACCGTCGGCAATTAATAGTCATATACTATGGAGGGTCTGTTCGACATAGTAACTGTAAATATCCAATAACGTGTTCGCACCATTAACATCAGCATTCATATTGTTACTTCTGAATCCGCACTGTGCTACCTTATTACAAAATCATTTCCATAGTTGTTTTTTGAGGTTTCAGACCTTGTTTTCATAGAACTTTTGAGCCGATTCATTACAGCTCAAACATTTAACGTCAAGTTATAACAGCCGATTTTGCATACTTCTTGACATAATCATAAATGACAGTACCAACGTGTTTATCTCTCATATTTTCATCAACGCACAAATCATCTATATACAAATTCTTCATATCTGTCAAAACATTATCATCTTTACGGTCGGTTATCACGCAAAATGCGTAACCCATAACAACTCCGTCATCTTCTGCAACGAATATCGGACGGTTGTCGTCTTTTACGATTTCAACAAGCTCGTCATTTTTTATGCCTTACGGCAATTCGCCTTGAACAAATCAGGCCTGCCATAGTGGTGTACCATAGCTACCTGCAATAACAATTCGTTTATTTTCTCAATATCTTTTATTTCTGCTCTGCGTACCAACATAATTTTTCCTTCTACTTTTTTCTATTAAATAAAGAGTGCATAGGCACTCTTTATAATTACAAAATCAATATGTGAAAACACTATCGTTGCAATATTAAAATACAAGAACAGCGAACAACAGTCCACTATTGTTGTTATAAGCGGTGTCGCCATAATCGCCGGGTCAAGTCGGCGTTTTTTTTTTGCAAGCATAGGCAACATTGAACCTATAACCTTTGACAAAATAACTGTTGCGATAATTGACAATGCAATCGTCAGTGCAAGCATAAACGGATAATCGCATTTATGCTGATACATTATATAAATTCGCACACCGTTTACCACCGCCAATACCGAACTGACTATAATAGAAATTCTAAATTCTTGAACACCACTTTAAAAAGTCCGAAAAATGAATTTCATCAAGTGCAATACCTCTGATTATAAGAGTAGAACTTTGTGCGCCGCAGTTACCGCCGGTATCCATTATCATAGGCATAAACGAAACCAAAAGCGGTACTGCCGCAAATGCAGCCTCGTACCTATTCGTTATAATCTGTGTAATCGTTGCACTTATCATAAGTATCAAAAGCCATACGATACGGCTTTTTGCGTGTTTAAAAATACCTGTTCTGAAATACGATTCCTCATTCGGTGCAATAGCCGCCATTTTTGAGAAGTCCTCTGTATTTTCATCTTGAATGACGTCCATAGCGTCGTCAAATGTAACGATACCGACAAGTCGATTATCCTTATCCACAACCGGTAATGCAAGAAAATCGTACTTTCCGAACATATGTCCGACAATTTCCTTATCTTCAAGCGTATCAACGCTTATAATATGCGTTTCCATAATATCGGCAATCTTATCGTCCTCATCAGCCATAAACAAATCCTTTACAGTGATTACACCGATAAGTTTTCTGTTTTCGGTCACATAACAAGTATAAATAGTTTCCTTATTCACACCGACTTTACGAATTTTTTCAAAAAGCTTCCGATACCGTCATATCCTTTATGCAGACTGACATATTCTATTGTCATTATACTTCCGGCACTGTCCTTCGGATAACGCAGAATTTCATTAATCGCCTTACGCTCGCCCGTTGTTGAGTTTTCAAAATTCTCGAAACAACGTTCGCCGGCATTTCTTCGATTATATCAACAGTATCATCAATAAAAGATCCATCAAGAATATCTCTGATTTCTTTATCGGAAAAACATCTGTATAAGATGGCTCTGCATATCGCTGTTCATATGCGCAAATGTTTCAGCCGCCAAATCCTTTGGCAAAAGTCTGAACAAAATCATAAATTCAGTCTTTTCACCGAACACTTCACCGAACAGTTCGTCAAACAACACCGCAAGGTCTGCGGCATTCTCATCTTTCACAATATTTTTTACTTTAAAAATTTTTCTCTTTCAAAAGACGGTCTATTTTATTCAGCAAATCTTGCATTGGGGTACCCCCTATCTTATATGAAATTTTCCCATTCTCATATTTATTTTACTGAAAAGTTCTCAGGACGTTTGTCACTGTAACCAAATGCGTAAAGAATAGCTTCAACAGTTCTTCTTGACGCTTCACCGTCACCGTAAGGGTTAGCGGCGTGTGCCATTTATTATACGCATCTTCACTGTCAAGCAATTCCTTTGCAAGACGTACAATATCGTCCTTTTCAACACCTGCTATTTTAACCGTGCCTGCCGCAACAGCCTCAGGACGTTCTGTTTCTTTTTCTAAGTACCAAAACAGGCTTTGCAAGTGCCGGTGCTTCTTCCTGTATTCCGCCGCTGTCTGTCATAACCATAAACGAACGTGACATAGCATTATGAAGTTCCTCAACGTCAAGAGGATCAATAAGATGTACTCTGTCCATATCGCCGAGAATACCGAATGCAGTTTCACGAACAGCCGGATTTAAGTGAACAGGATATACAAGTTCAACATCTTCATATTCCGTAACAATCTGCTTTTAGCGCATTACAAATATTTTCAAGCGGTTTACCAAGATTTTCACGTCTGTGAGCAGTTACAATAATTACTCTCTTATTGTCAAAATCAAAGGTTGTTAAGGCACTCATCCTTGAACTTATAATCATCACGGACAGTTGTTTTAAGTGCGTCAATAACCGTATTACCGGTTATATAAATAATATCGTCCGAAACATTTTCTTTAAGTAAATTCTTTCTGTTTTGCTCTGTCGGTGAGAAATTAAGATCGGCAATTCTGCCTGTAAGCTGTCTGTTCATTTCTTCAGGGAACGGAGAATATTTATCGTATGTTCTTAGACCCGCCTCAACGTGTCCGACCTTGACTTGATTATAAAAAGCCGCAAGTGCCGCAACGAAACTTGTTGATGTGTCGCCGTGTACAAGCACAATATCAGGCTGTTCCTTTTTAATAACTTCGTCAAGACCTTCCAAAACTCTTGTTGTTATTCCGATAAGACTCTGTCTTGTCTTCATAATATCAAGGTCATAATCAGGTGTTATGCCGAATATTTCAAGAACTTGGTCAAGCATTTGTCTGTGCTGTGCCGTTACACATACGATTGATTCAATATTGTCATATTTTTCAGTTCAAGTGCAAGCGGAGCCATTTTGATTGCCTCAGGTCTTGTACCGAAAAACTGTCATAACCTTTAACTTTTTTCACTTTTCTCTATCCTTTCCTACTTATCCTCATTACCTTTTTTATCGGAAACTTCTTCAACGTCAATTTCATTATCATCAGTCAAATTTCTGTTATCCTGATGTTGATGTACATAACTGTTCTTTCCAAGCATACTTCCAATCAAAAGAAGTATAAGCACGCATATTACAAGCAACAATGCTCTGAGTACGCCGCTTTCAGCCAAAAGTACAGCCGTTATTCCAAGCACACCGCTTATTGCGTACAATATAAATACGGTTTGTTTCTGGGAAAATCCCATATCCACAAGTCTGTGGTGCAAGTGTCCTCTGTCCGCAGTCATCGGACTTTGTCCGCGCAATATACGTCTAATCATCGCAAACAATGCGTCAAACAACGGCAAACCCAAAATCAAAAGCGGTACTGCAAACGATATTACCGCATAACTCTTGAACACACCTTGTATAGACAATGTTGCAAGCATAAATCCCAAGAATGTCGAGCCTGTATCACCCATAAATACTTTTGCCGGATTAAAGTTAAACGGCAAAAATCCGAAACACGAACCCATAAGTGCAATACCCAAAATTGCAATCGAATATTCACCCACTCTTATCGATATAAACACAAGCGATATTGACATTATCGCCGACACGCCTGCCGCCAATCCGTCAAGACCGTCAATAAAGTTTACCGCATTTGTTATGAATACAATCCATATAACAGTAAGCGTTACCGAAAGCCATTCGGGAAGTACCCAATACGGATTGTCGCTTAGAAAATTTGGGTTTGTGAACACATCGATTTTTATATCGCCTGCAAACACAACCACAAGTGCGGCAATAATCTGAATTACGAATTTCAGCTTAGCGGGCAGGTTTTTGCAGTCGTCTATAACGCCCATGACTGCAATAATCGCCGCACCTGCAAGCGTTCCGTAAAGCTGCCGTGACGGCTGTGCAAAGCACAATGTTGCCACCGTAAATCCGAAAATAATTGCCAAACCGCCTATTCGCGGTGTAGGTTTTTGTGCATTCTTCTGTTGTCTTTCGGTATGTCTATCGCACCGATTTTTAAAAGCAAATCGTCTTACCAAAGGAGTCGTTGCAAACGTAAATGTGAACGATACGATGAATGCAAATATCATAAATAAAACTTGTCGAGTTAACATATTACCCTCCATTACAGCACAAAGCCGACTTTCTTATACACCTTTTCAATGTTCTCTGTGAAATTCTCTTTGCACTGTCAGCACCTCTTTGACATATATCCATAAGGTACTGCTTATCGGCAATAAGTTTATCATATTCATTTCTGATCGGGCGGATACATTCAACAACCGCCTCCGCGACGTCATTCTTAAAGTCACCGTAACCCCTTACCGCTGTAATCATTTACGATTGACTCGATATTCCTGCCTGTTACGGCTGACATAATGCTCAAAAGGTTGTTAATTCCGGCTTTTTGTCGGATCGTTTCACGATATTCAATAACACCCTCACTGTCCGTTACCGCACTCTTTATCTTCTTGGCGATAACATTCATATCGTCCATCATTGAAATATATCCCTTAGGGTTAGGATCGGACTTTGACATCTTCTTTTCAGGCTCTTGCAAGCTCATTATCTTTGCACCCGACTTTGAAAGCATACCTTCGGGAATTTTGAATACATCACCGTAAAGCACGAGTTAAATCTCTGTGCAATGTCACGGCAAATTTCAATATGCTGCATTTGATCCTTACCTACAGGCACATAGTCTGTTTGGTAAAGCAAAATATCTGCCGCCATAAGTACAGGATATGTAAACAATCCCGCATTGATGTTTTCGGCATGACGTGCAGACTTATCCTTAAACTGCGTCATTCTATGCAATTCACCCATATATGTGTAACAGTTAAGTACCCAGCCAAGCTCTGCGTGTGCTGGGTTATGCGACTGAATAAACAAGATTGTTTCTTCCGGATTAATTCCGCAAGCGATGTACAAAGCAAGCACTTCAAGAGTTCTTCTTCTTATATCAGCAGGAGTTTGACGGACTGTAATTGTATGCAAGTCCATCATTGAGTATATACAGTTATAATCTTTCTGTATGTCAACCCAATTTTTTATCGCTCCCAAATAGTTTCCGAGTGTAACATTTCCCGACGGTTGTACGCCTGAAAATATGATTTTCTTATCTTCCATTATTATCTTCCTTTCACAGATTAAAGCATTTCTGTCAAGACTTCTCCCAAACGTCTTACACCTTCTTCTATATTTTCAATAGTAGCCGATGAATAGTTAAGTCTGAACATATTTGACGGAGCATATATATCCGTTGCAAAATTTGAACCGGGTACGATAGCGACTTTCTTTTCAAGGCACTTATCGACAATCGGTGTGATATCTTCGATAGTAGGGGGCATTCGCACCATAGGAATATACCGCCCTCAGGCACTACCCACTTAACTTTACCCTGTGGAAATATTTTTCCATTGCACTGACCATTGCGGCACATTTCTTTCCGTAAAGCTCTCTGTTCTTTGCAATGTACTTATCTATATCATACTTCTTCATAAATTCCACACACATAAGCTGTGTAATCATCGGTGTATGTACGTCATTTACCTGCTTTAGCATTTCAATCTTTTCCGCAAGCGGTGCAGGTGCTACTAATGTAGCCAAGACGCATACCCGGTGAAAGAATTTTTGAGAATGAGCCTGCATAAACAACTCTGTCCTCTGTATCAAGCGACTTGATTGTCGGCACGTCCTCACCTGCAAAACGCAAGTCACCGTAAGGATTGTCCTCAAGGATTAGCACGTCATACTTTGATGCGATTTCAAGCATACGCTTTCTCTTCTCAAGCGACATTGTACAGCCTGTCGGATTTTGGAATGTAGGAATTGTGTAAATCATCTTTACACCGTCCGTATTCTTCAGAGTTTCTTCAAGCTCGTCCATATTCATACCGTCAGCCTCAACAGTAACGCCGACAAGTTCAGCCTCATATGTTTCTGAACGCATTAAGACTTCCTATAAAGCTTGGACTTTCAACGATAACCTTGTCACCCTTATTCAAAACAGCCTTTGCAGTAAGGTCGATACCTTGATTTGCACCTGTCATAATAAGAATTTCATCATTTTCACCGACTGAATTAACTTTTTCCGCACGTTTTCTTGCACAGTCTTTCATTTTCGGATAGCCGTCTGTTGTACCGTACTGCAAAGCAAGAGTAGGGTTTTGTCATAAGAATTTTACCGCAATTTTTGAAAGTTCGTCACCCGGGAACAATTCAGACGCAGGGTTTCCTCCCGCAAGTGAGATAATCTCAGGATCAGCCATACGCTTGAACATTTCACGAATGGCACTGCCTTTCATCGTCTTAACTCTGTCAGCCATAAATTTTGTATATTCCATTTTTCAAAACTTCTTTCTATTTATTAATTTTCTTCCATGAATCTTTTTAATGCAACAGTTCTGTTGAAAACAGGCTTTTCAAGTGTTGAATCTTTATCAACGCAGAAATATCCCAATCTAAGGAATTGGAACTTATCTCCTACACTTAGATTTGTCAAATTGCTTTCAAGTTTTGCATTTTTAAGAACTATCATAGAATCTTTGTTAAGATTGTCTGTAAAAGTCATTTACGCCTGTTTCGTCAGACGGATTTTCAACCGTAAACAATCTGTCGTAAAGACGAACTTCGCGTCTATTGCGTGTGCGGCACTTACAAAGTGTTGTACCCTTTACCTTACGTCCGTCAGGTGAGTCACCGCCGCGGGTTTCGGGATCGTATGTGCGGTGTACAGCAATAATATTGCCGTTCTCGTCCTTTTCACAGCTTATTGCAAGTAACGTAATACGCACTCTTTAGTCTTACTTCTCTGCCGGGTGAAAGTCTGAAATACTTCTTCGGAGCGTCCTCCATAAAGTCGTCTTCTTCTATATAAAGTTCACGCGAAAATTCTACTGTTCGCTTACCCATTTCAGGATTTTTCAGGATTAACTTCAACTTCAATCTGTTCAACCTTATCTTCAGGATAATTGTCGATTATAAGTTTAATCGGTCTTAAAACCGCCATTGCTCTCGGTGCTTTCTTATTCAAATCTTCTCTTATACAAGCCTCAAGCAAAGCAAAGTCAACAACGCTGTTTGCTTTTTGAAACACCTATTCTTTCGCAGAAATCACGAATAGCCTCAGGTGTGTAACCGCGTCTGCGCATACCGCAAAGTGTTGACATTCTCGGATCGTCCCAACCCGACACAATATTTTCACGAACAAGTTTCAGACAACGTCTTTTACTTGTAAGCGTATAGTTAAGATTCATTCTTGCGAACTCAATCTGTCTTGACGGACTTTCAAAGCCGACTTCTTTTAATACCCAATCATAAAGCGGTCTGTGATCCTCAAATTCAAGTGAGCAAAGCGAATGAGTAACACCCTCAACAGTATCTGAAATAGGATGTGCAAAGTCATACATAGGATAAACTACCCACTTATCACCTGTTCTGTGATGATGTGCACGAAGTATTCTGTAAATAATCGGGTCACGCATATTTAAGTTTGGTGACGCCATATCAATTTTGCTCTTAATACCTTTGCACCGTCAGCAAATTCACCATTTGTCATTCTCTCGAACAAATCAAGGTTTTCTTCAATCGTTCTTTCTCTGTACGGACTGTTCTTACCGGGAGTTTTAAGAGTACCTCTGTACTCTCTTATTTCTTCCGGTGACAAATCGTCAACATATGCTTTACCCTTTTTGATAAGTTTTACAGCCGCCGCATAAATATCGTCAAAATAATCAGACGCATAAAGCACCTTGTCCCACTTAAAGCCAAGCCACTTTATATCCTCCATTATTGCATCAACATATTCTGTATCTTCCTTTGAAGGGTTTGTATCGTCAAGACGCAAATTACATTTTCCGTTATACTTTTCAGCCATACCGAAATCTATGCTTTATAGCCTTTGCGTGTCCGATATGAAGATAACCGTTAGGTTCGGGAGGAAAACGCGTTTGTACATGGTCGTACACTTTTTTCCTCAAGGTCTTTGTCTATTGCTTCTTCAATAAAATTTCTGCTGAATATTTCTTCAATATATCTTTATCTCCTTAAACTTTCTATTGCTTCGTCAAAGCTCTTCATCACTTCGTCCTTACCAAGTACTTGAAGTATTTCGTAAAGGTCCGGGTATTTCTTCTGCCTGTTGCCGCAACACGAATAACTCCTGCGACATCACCGACATGTCCCTTATATGAATCAGGGTCTTTTTTATAAACCTTAGGTGCTTTAGCATAACCTATTGTTTCCGCCATATCTCTTACCTGCGGGAACCAATCGTCGCTGCTGACGTTTTCGTCGTAAATCTGCTTGTAAAGTTCAAGTATTTCTATCATATCATCATTTGAAAGATTATCCGGAAAATCAAATTTTCTGTCCCAAAGTTCGAATAGAAATACGAAACGTAATTTTCAACGTCTGTCCAAGCCGAAATATCTTTACGCGGTTTTGCGTTTCCACGCTCTATCGCAAATATTGCCTTTGCATATTCTTCGTCATCAACAAGAAGTTTGTATAGTTTCTTATTATTTTCCTTTGCCCAATCAGTAACCATTTCATAAACTTCTTCCGCACTCAAACGGCAAATATAGTTTTTGCTTACGTCCGCAAGCTTAACCATATCGAAAAGTGCGCCTGCTTTACTCATTTTCGAGAACGAAAACTTAAAGTTGTCTATATCCTCATTAGGATTTGCAAGACGCCAGTCTTCATAATTTGAATTGGCAAGCGTCATTAAGTATTCCCAAATTGCACCTTTCGGATAACCGACCTCACTGTAATAGCTTACTGCCGCCTCAGGGTCTTTTCTCTTTGAAAGTTTACGCTTACCGCCGTTTTCCTCTTTCATAATAGGCGAAATGTGCGCATACTTAGGCGGTTTTTAAACCGCATAGCCAGAACAACTGCAAATGTATCGGCACTGATGAAATCCATTCGTCACCACGAATAACGTGAGTTGTACGCATTAAATGGTCGTCAACAACGTGAGCAAAGTGGTATGTAGGAGTTCCGTCCTTTTCAAAAGTACAACGTCAAGAATATTTTCAGGCATTTCAATTTCGCCCTTGATAACATCCTTAAACTTAATTTCTTGTCTTCCTTACCCGGTGACTTCAATCGTACAACGTATTCATCGCCGTTTTCAATTCTCTTTTGTGCCTCTTCAACAGTGATGTCGCGATACTTTGCAAATTCACCGTACACACCCGGAAGTAATTTTCACTTTCCTGCTTTTCTCTGATTGTTGCAAGTTCTTCTTCCGTCATAAAGCACGGATATGCAAGTCCCTGCTCAACAAGCGACTTAACATATGCCTGATATATATCTTTTCTCTTACTTTGAGTATATGGATGTATGCACCTTTTCGTCAGTTTCTGACAGCATGCCCTCATCGATTTCTATACCGAAATCGTTAAGTCCCTTTACTATAAGGTTTACACCGTTTTCAACCTCACGTTTTTTATCGGTATCTTCTATTCTCAGATAGAATACACCGTTTGTTGACTTTTGTCGCCGTCTTTCCGATAAATGCGGCAAACAATCCGCCGAAATGCAAAATCCTGTCGGACTTGGTGCAAAACGAGTTACAACCGCACCCTCTTCAAGATTTCTTTTTGGGATACATTTGTTCGTAATCGTCGGGGAGTTTTTGTTATATTCTTGAACAAAAGATCTGCCATTTGTTTATTACTGTCCATTTTTTATTAATTCCTTTCATTATAGCTAATATACCTATTCTATATTATTATACCTAAAATGAACTCTAATATCAATGGTTTTTGGGAATTTTTTCGCATAAAGCAAAAAATCAGAGTATAACAGAATGTTATACTCCGATTTAATAATTTCATTAATTTATTTTGTCTAAAACTTCGTCATTTACGGTAACTTTTATACCGTATTCGTCAGCCCATTTTTGAACTTGTTCGTAAAATGCGTTGTTCTGCATTGTAGTATTGATAGTTTCCGCCTCATTTTCATATTCTTCTTTCAAAACATTCCTGTGATTCGTCAAGCGGCAATCGTTTTATTACATAATATCCCGAATCTGACTGAACAAGTGTAAATTCGTCGGCTTTTATCGAATCAACGCCTTCTTCAAATTCTATGCCTGTTTCGTTATCGGTGAAAATATATCCGTTTTCATCGGAATCATTTGCGGTATTCGGTGAATAATCGCTTATAAGCGTGTCAAAATCTTCACCGTTTTGTGCTTTTCCAAAACTTCTTCCGCTGTTTTCTTTGCCTCTTCCTTTTTGTCATCCGATACTTCGTCACCGGTTTGTGAGTCGATAGTCGAAATCAACACATACTTGACACGTCTGTAATGTTCTTTAAAATATTCACGCAATTCATCTTCCGTAAATGTAGGTGTTTCCGTTTGTTTCTTCAACGCGTCCGTATAATAGCTTACCGACGCAAGCGTATCAATATAATCATCAGTCAGGTTATTGTCCTTTAAAAACTTCTTATATCCGCCCTCACGGTCATAAGAATCTTTTATCGACTTTTTTGATAATCCTTTAATTTAGACTGTGTGTCACTGTCAAGCTTTTTATATCCATCGCCTTTGCAACTTCAACGATAAGCTGGTTTCTTTGGCAGTATTCAAGCGATGATTTTTCGCCTGACCCATATTGTAATTTTTCCTTATATGTGTTCATATAATAGTTAAATTCACTCGGTAATCTGTGTATCTCGACAGTCATAACAATCTGATTGTCGCTATTTGCACTTTGACCGCAGGCACTCAACATCATCACGCTTGCCAATGCCACTGCCGCAAGTTTTGTATATTTCATATGTCTTTTCCTTAAAATCTTATGATTTTATTATACTATCTTTTTCGGCACTTTGCAATTCCTTTATTGTACTTAACAAATTATTTACAATATTCAAGATTTTCTTATATTCACCCTTAATCGCATAGCTTATGACAGGTTTGTCGCCCGACAACAGCTTTATGCGTTTAGGGAACATTTTATCAAGTCCCATAATAAGATTTGCGTCAACGTAATTTTCGCCGAATTTCATCAAAAGATTGTCACCGCTCTGTGCTATTTCATATATACCACATTCTTTGGCATACGTTTTAAGTGACGCAACTTCGATAATATTTTGTACGGCTCTCGGTATATCACCGATCTGTCGATAAGTTCGTCCTCGATTTCAAACTTATCGTCCTCCGTTTCGATTGCCGCGATTTTTCTTGTATATATCAATACGTTGATTGTGGTTTCTGATATAGCTTTTCAGGCAAATATGCGTCAATATTTATATCAATCGCAGCGTCCTGCACATCGTCAATCTTAATACCCTGTGCCTCATCAACGCTTTCTTTCAGCAATTTACAGTACATATCGTAGCCGACCGCGTCCATATGTCCGTGCTGTTCATATCCTCCTAAAATATTGCCTGCACCTCTGATTTCAAGGTCCCGCATGGCGATTTTAAAGCCCGAACCGAACTCGGTAAATTCCTTTACCGCACGAAGTCTTTTTGACGCAATATCCGATAATATCTTATCTCTGTGATAGGTCAAATACGCATATGCCGCACGATTTGAACGTCCGACACGTCCTCTTAACTGATGAAGCTGTGCAAGTCCCATTTTATCGGCATGTTCTATTATAAGCGTATTCGCATTGGGAATGTCAAGACCTGTTTCGATAATAGTCGTACAGACAAGTACGTCGGTTTTGCCGTTTACCATATCGTACATAATATCTTCAAGTTCGTCCTCTTTCATCTTACCGTGACCGACTGCAACTGTTATATCGGGGAACATTGAACGTATCCATTCCGCTTTTTCTGTATATTCCCTGTACACGGTTATACAGATAAAACACCTGTCCTCCGCGTGACAGTTCATTTCTGACAGCGTCCGCTATAACTGCGGGATTGTCCTCCAAAACATACGTCTGTACAGGGTATCTGTTTTCGGGCGGTTCCGAAAGCACACTCATATCTCTTACACCCGTCATTGCCATATGCAAGGTACGCGGTATAGGCGTTGCAGTCATTGTCAGAACGTCTATATTTTGCTTTAATTCCTTTAACCGTTCCTTGTGTGCAACACCAAATCTCTGTTCCTCGTCTATGATAAGCAAGCCCAAATCTTTAAATTCCAAGTCCTTTGAAAGTATTCTGTGCGTTCCGATAATTATATCAATTTCGCCCGTTTTAAGTTTTTTCAAAATACGTTTTTGCTCGGAAGCTGTACGGAAACGCGACAGCATTTCAACCTTTATCGGAAAACTTTCCATACGTTTTAAAAACGTTTCGTAATGCTGCATTGCAAGAATTGTCGTAGGGCAAAGATATGCGACTTGTTTTGAGTCGCCGACCGCCTTAAATGCCGCACGAAGTGCAATTTCCGTTTTACCGAAACCAACGTCACCGCAAAGAAGTCTGTCCATCGGCTTTTGGCTTTCCATATCGCCTTTAACTTCTTCAATCGACCTTAATTGGTCGTCCGTTTCCTGATATGGGAACGTATCTTCAAAATCACGTTGCCAAGGTGTGTCTTCACTGTACGCAAAACCTTTTGCCTTCTCACGTTCCGCATAAAGTGCAACAAGTTTTTTCGCCAATTCTTCCGTTGACTGTTTTACTCTGCTTTGTCTTGTTCCATTCGTTACTGCCGAGCTTATTAAGTTTCAGCTTTTTATCGGTATTGCCGACATATTTATAAAGCAGATTAAGCTGGTCAATCGGAATATACAAAGAATCTGTGCCTTGATACTGAATTTTAAGGTAATCCTTTGTTATACCGCCGACAACCATTTTCTTTGTACCCATATATTGACCGATACCGTGCGTTTGATGTACAACGTAGTCGCCTACGCTTATATCTGTGTAATTCTTAATTCTGTTTGCATTTTCAACTTTACGTCTTGAACGGCTTTTCTTTGTTTCAAAAATTTCTCTGTCGGAAACAAGCACAAAAATTAATTTCGGGATACTCAAAACCCTTATTAAGTTCACCCTTTATTATAACGGTTTCGCCTTTATTGAAATTTGCTTTATTTGCGTCATCACCGATAAATCTCGCTCTTATCCCCTTGTCAACAAGCACACCTGCAAGGTTTTCGCCGCGCCCTCTTGACGTACAAAGAATTGCGACAGTATAATTTTTACTCTGCCAATTCCTCAAATCTTCATACAAATACTCGATTTTACCGTGGAACGAAACAGTTGTTTTAGTTGTGAATGTTTCAAGGTGCTTGTATTTTAAAGTCGGTTGACGAATGAGAAAGAACGTCAAGCGAAATAAGTTTTTTCACCGACATTTCATGCACTTTATCGTGATATGAGCAATAAAAACTGTCCTTTGCCGCACCGATTATTCCCTTTTCTTTAAGTTCGGCTACTACTTTGTTTTTTCTCCCATTCAAACGTCTTGCCACGCTCGCTTATACGTTTCGGGTCAATTATAAACACAAGGTCATTATCCGAAAAATAATCGGTAATTGACGGTATTTTATCATATACAAGCGATACATATTTGTCTATTGACGGAAATATCTTACTTCCTTAAAACTTTCTATATCCGATTCTGGTTGTTTCGATAAAATAGCTTTCGTCACTCTTTTACGTTTCGCACTTCTTATGCGTTTTTCAAGCTCTGCTATAATTCTGTCACGTTTTTCGTCAGTGATAACCGCCTCATTTGCCGGTGTCACACGTGCGAAGTCAATCTTATCAAGCGAACGCTGAGTATATGTGTCAAACTCTCTTATAGAGTCGGTTTCATCATCAAAAAATTCAATTCTGTACGGATTTTCGTTGCCGACAGGAAATATATCAAGTATTCCGCCGCGGATTGCGAACTGTCCCGCACCCTCAACGCTGTCCTCTCTTGAGTAACCCATTACAACAAGGTCCTCCGTCAGCTTTTCAAGATTAAACGTTTTTCCAAGCTCAAAATCTATACAAAGGCTCTTAAATTCTTCTTTATCGCAAGTATACTGCAGAATTGCGTCAAGGCTTGTCACAACTATATAATCGCCGCCGCCACAAGTTTCTGTATAACGGAAATTCTTGCGTGCTCGTTCTGATGACCGGAGGTTTCGATATTATAGAAAATATATTCCTTTTCGAAAATACAAAACATTATCCGAATACAATTCCATATCCGAATAAAGTTTTTTCGCTTCCATATCACTGTAACACACAACAAGCGCAGATGATTTATTTTCATTTTTCAGCGAATAAATAAGCTGTCCCTGAGCCGATCCAACTATTCCCGCAACAGAAACAGGCGTATTATTAAGATTTTCGACTATGCCTTTATACGGTGCATAATCGTTTAAAATATCAGAAAAATTCATATTTACAGCCTTTCTGCCCACAACCGTTCTTTTTACACACCTTTGTCGTGGACGTACAAATGCACTTTTTTATTTGCCGTTATACTTATTCATCGCAGACTGTACAACCGTTTTTAATAATCTCCGCAACAGCTTTTTCCGCTTTAACTATTGCGTCCTCCATTACAGGAATTTCTTCCTTTGTAAATCTGCCGAGTACAAAGTCTGCCAAATCATAATCTTCGTGTTTCTGGTGCACCGACACCCATTTTTACTCTTTGGGAATGTATCACTGTTTAGACGGTATATTATAGATTTAAGTCCGTTGTGACCGCCGGCACTTCCTTTCGGTCTTACTCTTATTCTGCCTACATCAAGAGATATATCGTCATTGATTACAATAATATTTTCAGGCGGTATTTTATAAAACTGTGCCATTTCACCGACTGAATCACCGCTTAAATTATATATGTCTGCGGTTTTGCACAAGGTACACCTTTTTCACCGCTTATTGTTGCCTCACCGTACACCGCTTTAAACTTTAATTTGTAAGTTTTGCACCGTACTTATCCGCAATATAGTTCATTGTGTGAAATCCGATATTATGACGCGTCATATCGTACTGCTTACCCGGATTTCCAAGTCCCACTATTAAATACATTGGTATAATCTCCTCTTTACGTTCAAAAAGGGCAGATAATTTATCTGCCCAAATATCTTTAAACTCATATTACTTACGTTTATCCTTCCAACCCTCTTTATTAACCTGTCTTGCACGCGCGATAGACAAGCTGTTTTCAGGAATATCTTCTGTTATTGTCGAGCCTGCGGCAATATAAACGCCGTCACCGACATTAATCGGCGAAACGAAGTTTGTGTTACAGCGACAAAGCATCGTCACCGATTGTTGTTCTGTACTTCTTCTACCGTCATAGTTACACGTTACAGTACCACAGCCGAAGTTTACCCTCTTACCGACATCACTGTCGCCGATGTATGTAAGGTGAGAAATTTTGTACCGTCGTCGATATTTGAATTTTTAAGTTCAACGAAATCGCCGACTTTAACTTCTTTTACCCACATGACAATTAGGTCTGATATACGCAAAAATGGTCCCACGTGTGTACCTCGTCAACTTCCGATTCAAGTATAACTGAGTTTAACACGTCAACGCCGTCATGTATAACCGCTCTGTCAAGCATACTTCCCGAACCGATAACGCAGTCAGAGCCGATTTTTTGTACCGCTCTTTATTGTGACGTTCTGACAAATTTCAGTATCATTGCCGATTTCAACGCCGTCTTCGATATAAACGCTTTCAGGATTACGCATTGTAACACCGTTTCTCATATGGTATTCATTAATACGCTTTTGCATAATCTTTTCAGCCTCATTAAGCTGTACTCTGTCGTTTATACCTCTGATTTCGTCATTGTCCGAAATTGCGTAACCGCCGATTTTCTTGCCGGCACTTAGAAGTATTTCAAGAGTATCTGTAAGGTAATATTCGCCTTGTGCGTTGTTCGAGTAATCTTATCAAGTGCATATACAAGCGACTGTGCGTCAAAAACGTACATTCCCGAATTTACTTCGTTGATTTTCTTTTCTTCTTTACTTGCGTCCTTTTGCTCAACGATTTTCAAAACAGAACCGTCATTATCTCTTACAATTCTTCCGTAACCTGTCGCATCGTCAAGAATTGCGGTTATAACAGTTGCTTGATTGCCGTTATTTTTGTGATATTCAATAGCCTTGTTTATTGTTTCGGCAGTTATAAGAGGAGTGTCACCGTTTAGAATAACAACCTCGCCCTTTGAATTTTTTATAACGTCGATAGCTTGCATAACTGCGTGACCTGTACCTTTTTTGTTCAGCCTGCAACGCAAATTCGCACACATCGCCGAGTACCTCTTTAACCGTTTCAGCCTTATGACCGACAACCGCGCAAACCTTGTCCGCACCTGCTGCCTCAGACGCGTCAATAACCCACTTTGAAAGCGGTTTACCGCATACTTTTATGAAGTACCTTCGGCATTTTCGACTTCATTCTTGTTCCCATTCCTGCCGCTAAAATTACACTTGTAAACATAAATAACTCCTCCTCAAAAACACTTATAAATCCATTTTTGATGTAACTTCCATATCGTGATGTATCTGTTCAATAAGTTTATCTACACCGTCAAATTTTATAACACCCCTAAGTTTTTTCGCAAAACTCACGCGTATATATTCTCCGTAAATATCCTCGTCAAAATCAAGGATATGACTTTCCACTGTCAATTTTTTGCACCGAATGTCAGATTTTTCCGACATTGACAACGCATTTCAAACGCTTACCACGCACATACGTTATACCTGCGTAAACACCCTCTTCGGGAAGTGCCATTCACGTCATAATCAACATTCGCAGTCGGAATACCCATTTTTCTGCCGTTCTGCAAACCTTTCACAACATTGCCTTCAATGCAATAACGTCTGCCCAAAAACGTTCCGCTTTTTTCCATATCACCGGCTTTTATAATGCTCCTTATGTATGTACTCGAAACGATTTTTCCGTCGCTTTATAACGTCCGTAACAAACACTTTAAATCCGTATTTTCGCCAAACCATTTTAAAAAGTTTGACGTCACCTTGTGCTTTGTAGCCGAAACTGTAATCATATCCGACACAAACAGCCTTTATATGAAGATTTTCAACAAGATACTGTACAAATTCTTTCGGGAGTTTTTTTTCATAAACTCCTTATCAAATTTCTCCATATACACAAAATCAGGCTTTTCACGTTCCAAAAGCTCCAACTTTGCCTCATTCGGCGTTATAAGCTCAATCTTATGCCCCACAACGTCATTTGTGTTTTTCTTCAAACAACAGCACACCGCTTTTTAAGCCGTTTTTTTGCATATTTAATACCGTTTCTGATAATCGTCATATGAGCGATATGAAGTCCGTCAAAATTTCCGAGTGCAACAACCGTACCATCGTAATCTGTTTTATCACGGAATATCTTCATTTATATCGCCCCCTTAATTCCAGAAAGATTTTTCAAGTTTTAATTTGCCGTCTGTAATCTTTGATATACACAAAAATTATTTTTTTCGTCATACACGCGGTAAGATTGTCCCTCTTTACCGCTGTACGTCATCTGTACACCGTTCGTAACGCTTTTAACTTGCTTTGGGTTAAGTTTAATTTTAGGATATTCCTCAAACATTCTGTCAACGGAATTATGATTTTTTTCAAGCTCGCCGTTGTTTTTCAATATTTCGATTTCCTTTAGCGTGTGGCTTTTCTTCTATCGTAAACGGTCCTGTTTTTTTGTACGTCTTAATGTGTTCATATACGCACCGACGTGCAGTTTCATACCTATATCCTCGCAAAGTGTTCTGATATATGTACCTTTTGAACACGAAACGTCAATAGTCACACGTTCGCCGTTAATTTCAAGTATATCAATAGAATTTATCGTCACCTTACGGCTTTTCCTCTCAACTTCGATACCTTTTCTTGCAAGTTCGTAAAGTTTTTTGCCGTTTTGCTTTATCGCAGAATACATAGGCGGTATCTGCTCGATTTCACCGACAAAGCTCATTATAGCTTGTCTGATTTCATCTTCACTGCAAGTCACTTCACACTCCGTAAGCACTTCACCGTCAGCGTCCTGCGTATCGGTCGTCATACCAAGCACAAGCTCAGCTCTGTAACACTTGTCCGACAAAGTAAGCATATCCGCAACCTTTGTTGCAGAGCCGATACAAACAGGCAGTACGCCCGTTGCCTCAGGGTCAAGCGTTCCCGTATGTCCAACCTTTTTATACCCGTCATCTTACGCATAACATAAACCATATCATGCGAAGTACGTCCCAAAGGCTTATCTATTATAATTATACCGTTCATTATAATCTCCGTTAAATTATTTTATCCAAAGCTCTTTTGCAAGCGTCGATAACAGCCTTTTCGGCTTTTTTCGGTTGAATCGAAATCCAAAGTCGCACCTGCCGCTTTAATATGACCGCCGCCGCCGAACTTCATTGCAACTTCCGCAACGTCGGCTTTACCGTTTGAACGCAAATTAAGTCTGAAACCGTTGTTTGTACGTTTTATGCAAACCGCAATTTCAGTACCCTCAATTCTTTCTCGAATATCAACCAAATTCGGAATATCTTCCTTACCCATTCCGTACTTTGCACCGATTTTTCATCGGTAATTACCGCTTTAATTTTACCGTCTGCATATTCCTTTGATATTTTCGGTAATTTCTGCTTTTATTTCGCCGCCGCAAGCGACTCACTGTCAAAAAGCAGTCTTGCCACTTCCGCATGGTCAAAATCATATTCCAAAAGGTTTGCCGCCGTACGCATTGTTTTAGGCGTAACGTTACTGTACTTTAAAGCAACCCGTATCGGAGCATATTGCCGTATATAAATCCCCTGGCAATATCATTATCCAATTCAATGCCCATTTTTTCAAACAAAGCATACAAAATTTCACCTGCCGCAGCCGCTTTACCGTCAACATAATTTGCATCGGCAAAATTAGTGTTTGTCAAGTGATGGTCAATATTTATTGAATTATTTATTTCTTCAAAGAGGGACTTTCTCTGCTATACGTCCCAAATCACCGCAGTCAATGCACGCGCAAAGGTCGTGATTATGTTTCATACCCTCTTGATACAAAAACATAATCATCACCTATAAATGCCAATCTTGACTCAATTCTGCCGTTTACATATACGGTCGCCTCTTTACTCCAACTTTCATAACCTTTGCAAATGCAAAGCATGAGCCGATTGTATCCGGATCCTCATTCAAATGAGTAAGCACTGCTACGGATTTTGCCTCCATTATCTTATCAATAACAGCCTGCATAACTAATCCCCTTTATTTCTTTTTTGTTTATATTATTAAGAAGTCTTTCGATATTTGCACCATGCTCGATTGAATCATCAAGTTCAAACACAAATTCCGGCGTATATCTTAAATCAATTCGTTTACCCAATTCACGTCTTATAAAGCCGGCGGCACTCTTTAAGCCCTGCATAGCTTTTTTCTTTGTTTCTTCATCGCCCATAACGGAAATATATGCCTTTGCATATCTCAAATCGTTTGTCACATTTACAGTAACAACGCTCGTCATAAGCGGAATACGCGTATCTTTTAATTCACGAATTATATTTGCAAGTTCACGCTTAACTTCTTCATTGATTTTGTCAATTTTTGCCATATTTATTCCTCTCTGATGAATGGCTGAATTTCAGCCAATAACTATCTTTCTATTTCTTCCATAACAAAACATTCGATAGTATCGCCCTCTTTAATATCGTTGAAGTTTTCAACACCGATACCACATTCAAAGTTTTCCGCAACTTCTTTTGCGTCATCTTTAAATCTCTTTAGAGAATTTATAGTACCCTCGTGAACTATGATACCGTTACGAACGATACGAATTTCAGCATTACGCTGAATTTTGCCTTGTGTTACATAACAACCTGCGATAGTACCCACGTTTGACACCTTAAATGTCTGACGTACTTCCGCATAACCGATAACGACTTCCTTTAAATTCAGGGTCAAGCATACCCTTCATAGCAGCCTCAATTTCTTCGATTGCCTGATAAATAACTCTGTAAAGTCTTATATCAACTTCATTCTGTTCAGCCGACGCAAGCGCACCTGCGTCAGGTCTTACGTTAAAGCCGACAATGATAGCATTTGACGCATTTGCAAGCATTACGTCAGATTCGTTAATCGCACCTACACCGCCGTGAATTGCTCTTACTCTGACTTCATCGTTAGACAATTTTTCAAGTGACTGTTTAACAGCCTCAACGCTACCTTGTACGTCAGCCTTGATGATAACGTCAAGCTCTTTCATGTTACCCTCGTCAATCTGGCTGAACAAGTTATCAAGCGATACTTTAACAACTTGATTAAATTTATTTTCTTGAAGTTCCTGTTTTCTCTGTTCAGCAACGTCACGTGCAAGTTTTCGTTTTCAACGACCATAAATGTGTCACCGCCCGACGGTGCCTCCGACAAGCCAAGAATTTCAACCGGTGTTGACGGCGGTGCAGTCTTAACACGTCTGCCCTTATCGTTTACCATCGCACGAACTCTTCCGACAGCCGTTCCTGCAATCACAAAATCACCGACTTTAAGTGTACCGTTCTGTACAAGAACAGTCGCAACAGGAGGCCTCTTCCCTTATCGATTTCAGCCTCGATTACAGTACCTTGTGCATCTCTGTTAGGGTTAGCCTTTAGCTCCTGCATATCTGCAACAAGAAGTACCATTTCCAAAGTCCGTCAATGTTAATTCTCTTTTTAGCCGAAATTTCAACGCAGACAGTATCCCCGCCCCATTCTTCAGGTACAAGATCGTACTGACAAGCATTTGCTTAACTCTTTCAGGATCAGCACCTTCTTTATCAATCTTATTAATTGCAACAACGATAGGAACTCCTGCAGCTTTTGCATGGTCAATAGCCTCGATTGTCTGTGGCATAATACCGTCATCAGCCGCAACAACAAGTATTGCAACGTCAGTTACCTGTGCACCTCTCGCACGCATTGTTGTAAATGCTTCATGACCCGGTGTATCAAGGAATGTTATAAGTCTGTCGTTTAGTTTAACACTGTAAGCACCGATATGCTGTGTAATACCGCCGGCCTCTGTATCTGTTACGCTTGTGTCACGGATTGCGTCAGAAGTGATGTCTTACCGTGGTCAACGTGACCCATTACAACAACTACAGGAGGACGCGGAACAAGATCTTCCGGCTTATCTTCTTCCTCGGTTTCAATCATAAGCATATCTTCTTTTGTAAGAACAACTTCCTGTTTAACTTCAATACCGAAATCGTCACCGATAAGCTGTGCTGTTTCAAAGTCGATAGCTTGGTTTTGTGATGCCATAACCCAAGCATCATAAGTTTTTAACAACTTCTGCCGATGTCTTACCCATCTTAGACGCAAATTCACCGACTGTAATTGTTTCAGGGATTTCAACCTCTGTTATAACCTTAGCCTTTATTTCCTTTTTTAGGCTGTTGGTTCTTTCCTTTTCACGACGGTTTTTGCCGCCCTTTTATTCTTAGCTTTACCGCCCTTTTTATCCATCTTGATATTATCAGGAACCATATCTTCAATACGTTCACGGATTCTATTGTATCAAGTTCAACAGTTGATTGACGGGTATCAACATAACGTTTCTTTTCCTCTGTCTTTACAACATACTCTTCTTCCGTATTGGTATGGTCGATATTGCTCAAGTCAATTCTTTTGACCCGACTGTTTCTTTGCAACTTTTTATGCTTTTCTTGCTTTTTGCTTTTTCTTCTTTCTTTTCAGCCTTTGTTTCAGTCTTAACTTCGGCTTTTTACCTCTGTTTTTCTTCAGTCTTTTTAACTTCTTTAACAGGTTTTTCTTCTGCTTTCTTTTCTTCTTTCTTAGCAGGTTTTTCAGCCTTTTCTTCTGTTTTCTTGGCAGGCTTTTTCGCCGGCTTTTCTTCGTCATTGCCGTCTTCTCTTGCTTTCTTCAAAGCCGCCTCACGCATTTCGCGGATTTCTTCCTCTGAAACTTGGTTCATCTCTCCGTATAAATATCGAAAATCAAACCGATAGTTTCTTCGTCAACCACGCTTGCCGAACTCTTTAGTTCTACTCCGAATTCCGCAAGTTTAGCTATTATATCCTTATTTGTAATCTTTAGATTTTTTGAAATCTCACCTAATTTTATCTTATCTGCCATATTTGCATCACCCTTTCTCCATGTCCCAGAGGGATTAGTCGTTTAATCTATCTAAAATTGCTTTCGCAAAATTGTCGTCATTCACGGAAACTACCGCACGGCTGTCTGCTCCTGTAAACTTGCCAAGCTCCGCCTTACTTCCCGCCTCAACAAATTTCGTTTTATAAAATTTGCATGAATCGGTTATTGATTTTTTTGTATTATCAGATGCGTCACACGCTACTATAATAAGCTTTGAAACACCGCTTTTAACGGCTTTTGAACATATATCTTCACCTGTCTGCACCTTACCGGCTCTTTTTGCCAAGCCGAGCATACCTAAAAATTTGTTGTTCAAATCAATTCCTCCGCCGCTTTATATAGTTCCTTTGGGACGGCACATTTAAATGACGCTCAATCCCTCTTTTTTTCTCCGCATTTCGAATACAGTCTATATTCTTGCAAATATAAGCACCACGTCCGAACAATTTTTTATCACAGTCGAATTTAATCTCACCTGTTTTGTTGTCACGAACCAATCTTATAAGTTCATTTTGCGGATACATTTTTCTGCACGCAACGCACATCCTTTGTGGTATGTGCTTCATATATATTAGTCCTCCGCACTGATGTCATTTTCCAGCCTGTAAGTCTTGCCGCAAGACGTACATTCTGACCTGCTCTGCCTATTGCAAGCGAAAGCTGATATTCAGGTACAACAACGTGTGCACTCTTTTTCCTCTTTCGTTGATTTCAGCTGAAATAACCTTGGCTGGACTTAGACTTGCCGCAATAAATTCGGCAGGGTCTTCGCCCACTTAACTATATCAATCTTTTCATTCTTCAATTCTTCGCCGATATTCTGAACTCTTATACCCTTCGATCCGATACAAGCACCTTGTGCGTCAACGTTAGGATCGTTTGAATAAACGGCAATCTTTGTTCTTGAGCCGCCCCTCACGCGCAATGTTCTTTATCTCAACAATACCCTCGGCAATTTCAGGTACTTCTGCCTCAAACAACTTTTTAACAAGTCCCGGATGAGTTCTTGAAACTATAATTTGTGTACCTTTTGTTCCGCTTTTCACTTCGCTCACATAGCATTTAAGCACTTGACCTACTTCATATGTTTCGCCGATTGGCTGTTCTTTTTCAGGCAGCATTGCTTCGATTTTGCCGATGTCTATAAATACGTTTCCTTTTTCTATTCTCTCGATTGTTCCCGAAACTATGTCATTTGTCTTTTCGGTGTATTCACTGTAGATTATTCCTCTTTCAGCCTCTCTTATTCTCTGCGTAACAACTTGTTTTGCAGTCATTGCACTGATTCTGCCGAAATCTTTCGGTGTTACTTCTATATTTACCATATCACCGATTTGATAATTACCGTTGATTGCTCTTGTGTCCTCAAGTGAAATTTCTTCAAATTCGTCATATACAAGGTCAACAACTTCTTTCTTTGCAAATACCTTTACAGTTCCGCTTTCTCTGTCTATTGAAACCTCAACGTTTTGTGCTGAATAAAAGTTTTTCTTATATGCCGCAACAAGAGCCGCTTCAAGAGCGTCTATAAGTTCACTTCTTGACTTATGCCCTTTCGTTACAGATTTCCGTAAGAACCTCAAATAATCCCTTTTCCATTTTTATAAATCTTCCTCTCTAAAACTTAAATGATAATCTTATATAAACTGCTTGCTTAACAGGTATTTCTTTCACTTCCCCATCAAGTTCAACAAATGCTGTTTTATCCTTGTAATCCTTTAAAACGCCTGTAAATTCCTTTACGCCGTTTTTCTGCTTTGTAAAGCTTTACGTCAACCTCTCTGCCGATATAATAAAGAAATTCACGTTCCTTTGTAAGTTTTTCTGTCTGCCCCGGTGACGAAACTTCAAGCGTATAATTTTCTTCAATAAAATCTTCCGCGTCAAGAAGTTCCTCTACTGCCTTTGAAAAACAATTCACATTCATCTATACCAATTCCGCCCTCTTTGTCAATATAATAGCATAGCGAATAAGTGTCGTCGGCTTTTTGTATGTCACATCAACAATATATACATTTTGTTTCTGTGCAATTTGTTCTCCGAGTTCAAGTGCTCGGATTTCTGTTCCGTTAGCCATTTGTACCTCCGTAACTTTTCAAAAAATCTTTTCATATAAATATGAAAAGAGTGGGTAAACCCACTCTTTCTGAATATAGTATATTCCGCTTTAAAAGATATTATATCACATAAATCCAACAATTTCAAGACTTTTTTGTGATTTTATCTTTATTATTCATCGCTGCCGTCATTGCTTTCACTGCTACTGTATTCAGAACTCGAAGATTCACCGTTTGATTCTTCGCTTGATTCATATCTTTCACCTGTACTCTCGTGAGAAGAACTTGATGTTCCCGTACTTTCTTCGGCCGTTTCATGATTTGATGACGAACCGGATGATGAGTTTGATGAACCGGATGATGAGCTTGATGAACTGTTTGAGGTACCTGAGCTTGATGAACCCGAAGTTCCCCGATGAACTGTATGATGAATTTGAACTTCTGCTTTTTGAGTTTGATGAATTGGATGAATTTGAAGTGTTTGACGAGCTTGATGATATACCGCTTGATGAAGAACTACCGCTCTCTCTTGTAGCATTTTTAGGATTGTCTGTTGTTATATTATCTGCAGGATAACCGAACACATCTTGTACCATCGTTCTGATTTCGTCCATATTAGGTATCCAAACGTCGCCGTTCGCTGAATCTGAACTATATTCACCAGGCAATGAATACGAATGAATATTCACGCTTGAGAAATCAGCCAAATATTTTGAATACTTAATAACTTCACTTACTGTAAAGTTTGTCTTAATTTCAGAGCTTATATCCTTGAATATTGAAGGAATTTTCAAAATCAAAGATGCATTAACCTTTTGGTCTACAACAGCTTTCAGGAATTTCTGCTGCATTTCAACTCTGTCACTGTCACCGTTTACATAACCTTTAAATACACCGGTTGACGGATCGACATTACCGTGTCTGTAACGCATAAGCCATACAGCCTGCTGACCGTTCAGCTGATAATCTCCCGGCGGAAGATTTATATGCAGACTCTGTACAGGGTCATCATATACCATACCTACACCGTCGCCGTAAAGATCCGAATTGTAAATTCAATATAACCAAGTTCGTCTATAACGTGAGCAACAGCATCAAAGCTGAAATCAACATAGTAATTTATCGGAATACCCGTTATTCTCGTTACCGCCTCACAAGTTGCTGTCGCACCGCCGATTTCTCCGCTTTCATCCACAAATGCGTGTGCGGCGTTAATTTTTTGATAACGGTTTCCTATATACATTTTTTGTATCACGAGGAATTGAGAGCATATTCACTTCTTTTGTTTCGGTATCAAAACTTGCAAGCATTATTGCGTCTGTTCTCAAGCCGTCAACGTCAACGCCCATAAGTAAAACGTTTATCTTTCCGTCTGCCGCCTCAACAGTCGAAGTGTTGTCCACTGCTTCCTCATTGTTTGAGCCCGAAAAGTCAATTCCCATACAGACAGCTGCCACGGCAATAATCACTGCGAGTGATATTCCAAGCACTTGAAAATATCTTTTTACATTAAATTTAACTTTCACTCTGTAACCTCCAAAAATATTCATCTATGTTTCAAAAAAATACAATATATTTTAATTATACCATTCAAACTTACTTTCGTCAATAGAAAAAACACTTTATGTTTTTAAACTATTTGTAAACTTTACATACATATCCAAAAGTCAAATTGCATTTCTGATAATTCATCAGCGCGCAAAAAGGGTGATATTTCCATACCACCCTTTAATTATTAACCCATATTAAATTTTTATACTAATGTACAATATATGAAATTTTGTTAGCTTTTCAGATATTCTTCGGCATATGTGCCTTTTACACATGTCACGTTGATTTTTTCACAGCCGTCAAACGCTCCTACAGCAATATATTCAACGCTCTTTGGCAAAACTACGGTTTTAAGATTTTTGCAATTGTCAAATGCTTTTATATCTATGGCTTTCGTGCCGTCAGGAATTACGATTTCCCTTAAATCTGTGTTTGAAAATGCTTTCACCCGATTTCCTGTAATTTTTCGGGTAACTTGATGTTTTCGCTTGTGCAGTCAGCAAATGTCATATCTTCAATCTTCATCACATTTTGAGGTATATTTATATCAGTAAGATTATCGCAACCTTCAAATGCTCCCCATTCGATATATGATGACACTGTTTCGGGAATTTCTATACCTTTCAACTCTTTGTTGTTTTTAAAGGCATCCGCTCCGATTCCCTCTACCGTCACACCTTCAAGTTCCTTTTGGTATTACCGCATATTCGCCGAGATTATCCGCAGCTTTCAGAACAGCTTTCTCATTATGAACGGCATATGTCGCATATGATGAAGCGAATGCACTGATTTGAGTCATCATAACTATAAGCATAAGCGCCGCAACTAACATTTTTCTTCTTCATATTTGACACTCCCTTTCATTCATTTCCTGTTCTCTTTATAAGTCTATTATACGCCGTATGAATATTTATTACAACAACAGCAGACTTACAAAATTGTTTAAATGATTTAAGAAGTTGTTACAAATTGTTACAAAAAAATTTTGTTTTATTTTTGCATTCAAAAATACACCAAATTTGCGAAACCAAATCAAAGAAAAATATCAAATATTCCGTTCAAAAACGTTCAAAACAATATTATACAAAAAAATCAGAGCAAGCTGTATACAGCTTGCTCTGATGTGGTGGGAGAGGATGGATTCGAACCATCGAAGTCGTAAGACAACAGATTTACAGTCTGCCCCCTTTGGCCGCTCGGGAACTCTCCCAAACTATGAGGGATAAACCCGAAAGTTTATCCTTTTATGGAGCTGGTGATGGGACTCGAACCCGCGACCTGCTGATTACAAATCAGTTGCTCTACCAATTGAGCTACACCAGCATATTAAATTTTATCCCTACCCCCTTAGGGTAAAAACCACTTTATATGAAGTGGTTTTTGGTGGAGAGGATGGATCTGAACCATCGAAGTCGAAGACAACAGATTTACAGTCTGCCCCCTTTGGCCGGGGAACTCCTCCTATGTGTTAGGGGATAAACAAAAGTTTATCAAAACAAATGGAGCTGGTGATGGGACTCGACCCTCAATGACCTGTTGATTACAAATCAGCTGCTCTACCAATTGAGCTACACCAGCATCATATTTAAGAACATTATTTAAAAAGTGGTTGGAGTTTACAGGGCTCGAACCTGTGACATCCTGCTTGTAAGGCAGACGCTCCCAGCTGAGCTAAACTCCCATACTTTTTGGTCGGGATGACAGGATTCGAACCTGCGGCCCTGGTCCCAAAACCAGATGCGCTACCAAACTGCGCTACATCCCGACGTGTGTTCTCTGCCGTTTTGCTCTCGCCAAACGACTTGTATATAATAGCAAAGATATTTAGTTTTGTAAACCTCGATTACAGTCGATTATGTTTGTTTTTGCTAATTTTTTTGTATTCTCATTTTTTACGTTCATTTTCTACTTTATTCATATTTTTTATAAAATTATAAATAACATAGAAAACAAGCACCAATCCGCCGTAACCGCAAAGTCTGTAAGCTGTATTTATAATTTTAGAAAACCCCGCACCGCTCATAGCAAACTGCAATTACAGTCATAAAGAATACAACAACATTCTTCCCTATTTTTTCTGCTTGCTATGTCAAGTAATGTTAAATCCGTTTGATACATCTGTGGTAATGACCGCAAAGAAAAGCATTGTTCCGTAAATCGCCCCAAACACTTTGTTTTGTCTGAGAGCCATTGTGAGCATAGGTATTTTCTCCGAGATTTATTTTTGTCGTAATATATTTCAAGCACAGTCCATATAAGTAACATCATAACAAACAGCACCACTCCGGACATAACGCTTGCCAGTGCCGCATCTTTCCTGTCCTGCAAAACGGCTCATACCCGCAAGAATTGCACCTGTTGTTATAAGATTGTATCCGGCATATGAAATACTTGAAACAGTCATTTTAACTTCATTTGAAAAAACTTGATGTTCTCGAAATCTCAATATATAGAAACAACAAAAATGATACCGAAAATTATTATTGCACCCAAAATCGAATTTATCCCCATAATTTTTATTGTTCATAAAAATATCATTCCGCATACTGCATTAAAAATAATTGCACCTGAATATTTTTTTAATTCCGAACAATATAAAAACATTTCCCTGCACACGCCGTCATAACAACTGTGGATATTGCAAAAAGTAAAGTTATAATTTCGACAATTTTTTCTTATATTATATCCAAAAAATTATTCAGATAATCCGAATAAGTTTCTATATTTTTTTCTACACACACCGATAAAACCGCATACGCAAACACCGAAAAATAACGCACGAAAAGCAATACACCTATAATGCTGTGTTTTCCGTATTTCACAAAAAAGCTTATAATCTCCTGTCCCGATGCAAAACCCGCACCGATAACCGCCGCCACATAACCGCATACGACGCTTAAAATATTCCGTATATTCCTCATAGCCTCACCCCCCTAAGAGAATTTATGCAAAAAAAAAGTGCGGTATTCAAATACCGCACCTAAATTCTTATTAAATTATTTTTTGATTATTTTTTATTTTTTCAATAGAAAGAATTTTAAATTCAATCTCACCGCCCAGGTGTTTGCCTTTGGTTCTACCGCTCTGTTAAGACAAGCCGCACCGATATGGTCGATATGACAGCTTGTTCTTGTAAGGATCAGCCTCTGTTGAACCACGATTGTGTACTTTTTCTTCACCGCCGAACCTATTGCAAGAACAACCTTTGAACCGAGTTACAACGTCTGACTTGATTTCTTCATCGTCAATAACTCTTGCATATTTAAGCATATATTCGATTTCGTTAATTCTTACTCTACTTCTGCCTGTTCATTTTGCTTCATCATATTCGGCATTTTCGAAAGGTCACCAAATGAACGAGCCTCTTTAATTTTCGAATACTTCTTTTTCTTGACATTCTTTAAAGTATCAAGTTCGTTTTCAAGTTCAATTTACCTTCTCGTGTTAAAACAATTCCTTTTCATCAGCCATTTATGTCATTCCTCTCTTATTTTCACTTACGATTTAACTATTATAACTTTTTTGGAGTGAATTGTCAAGCTGGTGGATTACAACACTAATTCTCCCTAACAAAACATCCGTAGAAGCGGTAACACGTTCACAAAAAAAAATATATATTTAGCCCCTCAATCGTCTCTCTTGTCGACAGCTCCACTCGAGAGAGCCTTTTAGTATGGATTCCCAATTTCAGGCTGGGATTGTCCCTTTGCCTCCCCCTTAGAGAGGGGGCCGCTTGCGGTGGTGTGGGTGGATTTTTCTATTCGTGTGATGTTCTGCCACCCCTCAGCCGATTCTTTTGTCGGCCAGCTCCCCTCGCAGGGAGCCTTTGATACGGCTTTATCCATTCGTACGAGCAATCATTGTCGCCCACTTTTGCATTTTTCTCAACGCGCGGCCAATGGACCGCCCTGGCCGGCAATATATTAATATTGACGTTAGAGTTACACCACAATCACACGCTTCGTAAGTATGATCATCGGTCGCCCAAATATATACCATGGTGGCAAACAACAATGAATTTCACCCCAAAATTATGGGCAAGTTTAATAGGGAGTGGATGAATTTTTCTCACTACTTTAAAAGAGGACTTTTACAAAGCGGTACGAAACATCAGGCAAATTTCTTCACTACACCATCACATGGTGCATTATGTCACACTTTCTTGACATACAGATATACCTCACTGCACCATCGTCGCTATGCTGTACATTATCACGCGAGTTGAAATGTACCGCAACGAAAAAGCGGCGGCAACTATGTAAAATCGAAAATCACCCACCACAGACAAATGTCTGCACACACATTTCTGGCACGTCCACAGACCTGCAAAATCAAAATTCTCTTTGCCGAGTTTAATACACGCACTCCTGAAAACAGCGGTTTAAAAAGGTGCAGGAAATACTGTACACTAATACGATACCGAATTTTATATCCTCAAAACACGCTTTTTCGGCTACACTGATAAA
>VOFB01001548.1_pt1 | contig 70303 bp, 77 predicted proteins | sample 5384141 | NCBI WGS metagenome assembly VOFB01 (sample SAMN12384721, study PRJNA508395) | human gut metagenome | isolation source: healthy gut A | host: Homo sapiens
GCGGCGCGCAGTTCAGATCATTTCTTCTTCAGCTGTTCTTCCAGCCCTTCCCGCGGGGTGATGTAGACGGTGGTGTACACCTCGTACAGCACCATGCCGGGCTTGGCACCGTTTGCTTTCCAGATGTTCTTCACCTCGGTGGTGTCCACTGCCACCTTGGCGCCGGTGCCCGCCTTGTAGGCGCTGGAATGGATGACCGCCAGCTCCGCCGCTTCCTGCTTGGTGGTGTCCGGGATGTCTTCGCCCCGGCTCATGACCACAACATGGCTGCCGGGTGCCTTCTGCACATGGAACCATAAATCCTTGCCCCGGGCGGTGTGCAGGGTGAGCTTGTCGTTCTGGGCGTTGTTGCGGCCTACCAGAATCTCAAAGCCGTCGCTGGAGGTATAGCGCAGAAAGTCCGCAGGCTTCTGCTTTTTGTCCCGCTGCTTGTAGTATTTCAGGTACCCCTGATTTTTCAGTTCCATGCGGATCTCGTTCAGCGCGGCTTCACCGGAGGCACTTTCCACCTCGTAGAGCACCGTTTCCAGATAAGCGATCTCTTTTTCACCCTCTGCCAGCAGGTCTACCAGCATCCGGGCGGCGGTCTGCTTCTTTTTGTAGTTCTTAAAGAAGTTCTGGGCGTTCTGGCTGGGGCTGAATCGCAGATCCAGCGGGATGGTCACCTCTTTGCCCTCGTCGTACCAGTTGGGCACGGTCAGGCTCTTCATGCCCTTTTGCGCCAGATAGAGGTTGGCAGACAGCAGCTCGCCGTACAGGCGCAGCTTTTCGCTTTTGCCGCTGGCAGCAAGCTCCTCCTGCCGGGCAGCCTGCTTGCGCAGGGCACGGTCGTACATATTGTGCACCGCCTTGTGCAGCTCCTTGCTCTTGGTGCGCAGCCGCTCGGCGCGGTCCTTCTCGGCGTAGTAGCCCTCCAGCATCGCGTTGAAGGACGGCCACTCCCGGATGGTGTACTGCTCGCCGTACTGCTGCGGACGGAAGAAGGTATACTCCACCGGCTTGCCGTCCGGCGCGGTGACGCTGCAGGGACAGCCGCCCTGCGCGTGCAGTTCCTTCAGCTCGTCGATTGCTGCCATCAGGCTGCGCTTCTGGGCATCGGTCAACTCGTTGGCAGGCAGGTGCTCGCCGTCAAAGGCGCGCCATGCGGCCTCCCGGCAGACCACCGGCCCTACACCGGCCACCGTCTTGTTCAGGGCATCCGCCACCGGCAGCTCCCGCTGACAGGCCGCTGCCACGATGGATGCGCTGCTCACCAGCAGAAAATCCGGGCGGGCGGGCTTGGGCGGTGTGGTGTAGGGCAAGCCCGGCAGCAGCTGCCGGACATCGCTGTCCTCAAAATCCACCCGCTTGAGGGCATCAATAATTTTGCCGCTCTGCACCAGCACAAGGTTGGAGTAGCGTCCCATCAGCTCCGCGCACAGGGTGTTGCGCACAAGGTCGCCCATCTCGTTGGTGCACTGAAAATCAAAGTAGACGATGCGGTCACCCGGCTCCATGTGCACATCCAGCAGTCTGCCGCCGGTCAGGTGCTTGCGCATGAGCATACAGAAGGAGGGCGGCGTCTCGGGGTTTTCAAAGGTCTCCTCGGTCAGGCACACCCGGGCAGAGCCGCTGCGGGCAGACAGCAGCAGCGCGTAGGTATCGGTGCGGGTGCGCAGGGTGATGACCAGCTCATCCCGGGTCGGTTCAAAAATTTTTGCGATCTTGGCATCGGTCAGGGTGGCTTTCAGCTCCGCTGCCGTCAGTGCCAGTGTCGCGGCATCCAGTGCCATAGTGTTTACCTCGTTTTATCTATAACCCTCTCAGTCGCCTGCGGCGTTGCCAGTTTTTCGGTTTATGCTGAAAGACCTCCCCCTTTCGGGGGAGGTGGCATTGCGCAGCAATGACGGAGAGGGTTCTCTTTTTATAAATAAGTATACGGGTCGCGGTTCTCGGTGCTCACCAGCACCTCTACCTCCGGCAGGGCGGTGCGCAGAGCAGCCGCCACAGCGGCGGTCACCGGGAACTCGGTGGCGTAATGCCCCGCCGTAATGAGGGAAAGCCCCAGCCGCTTGGCGTCCAGTGCATGGTGGTGGTTGGCTTCGCCGGTCAGCAGACAGTCCGCGCCCTCGGCGATGGCTTCGGCAAACAGACTGCCGCCCGCGCCGCTGATGACCGCCAACCGGCGCACCGGCTTTCCGGCATCGGCAAACTTCACCTGTACTGCCGTGCCGGTATCCGGCGCGTTGCACAGGGCAGCCAGCTTACGCTGCGCCAGCGCGGCAAGTTCCGGCACGGTGATGGGGTCGATGTCCCCTACCCGGCCGCAGCCGTCTGCAAAGGCGGTGCGCTGCCGGATACTGAAAAGATCCGCCAGCACATCGTTCACCCCGCCCTCAGCGGCATCCAGATTCGTGTGCATACAGATGGCGGAAATGCCCGCCTGCACCAGCTGATAGGGTACATCGGCGGGGCACAGCCGCTTGAGCGGGTCAAAGATGACCGGGTGGTGCGCCACGATGACTGTGCACTGCTTTGCCGCAGCTTCTGCCACCACCTCCGGGGTGATGTCCAGCGTCACCAGCACCCGGCGCACCGCGCCGCCGCAGTCCACCAGCAGGCCGGGGTTATCCCAGTGCTCTGCCAGTTCCGGCGGGGCAAGCCGCTGCATTACTTCGTATACCTGCTGTACCGTGGTCATTTCAGTTTCCCTCTTTCAGAATGGCATCCATCTCTGCTGCAAGCGCACTGCCGTCCGGCACGCCCATCCGCATCCGGGGCAGCTTTGCCCGCTGCCACGCGGCGTAGCCCGCGCCCTCCGGCCAGCGGGCGGTGTCCCCCAGCAGACATTGGGTAAAGGTGGGTTCTATCACCTCGCCGGTGTACTCTGCCGCCATTACCGCATACCAGCGGCCTGCGGCCTGCACCGGACGGTCGGCCACAAGGGCAAAGCCGTGCTGCCACAGCCAGCGGCGCAGCTCGCTGTGCCGGGTGGCGGGCACCATGACAAGGCGTGGCCCGCCCACAGCGGACACCCACGGCGCTTTCTCAATAATCTCCCATGTGGTCTGCGCCGACACGCCCGCCAGCACGATGCTGCCCACCTCCCCGGCAGACAACACAGAAAGACCGTCGCCAAGCCGAAGCTCAGCGCGGTCCAGACAACCTGCATTTTCCAGCGTCTGCCTTGCCTTGGCCAGCGGGCCGGGGCGCAGGTCTGCCCCGATGACCTTCGGGTATCTGCCCGAAGCCGCCAGCACCGCCGTCAGCTTGCCGTGGTCACAGCCGATGTCCGCCACCGGCTGTCCCGGGCGCACCAGCTGGGCCGCAGCGGTCAGACGCGCATCCAGTGTGGGCAGCACTCAGGCCTTCTTTGGGCGCCAGATGGGTGTTCAGCTTCTCCAGCAGCTCGTCGCAGTTCACGCCGTGCACTTCGCAGGCTTCCTCGATGGTCTCTCCGCGGGAGGCCGGGCAGCCCAGACAGTGCATCCCGATCTCCATAAAGTAGGGTGCGGTGGTCTGGTCCATATCCAGAATGTCGCCGATGATGGTATCGCGGGTCACCTGCTTGGGTGCGGTGTGTGCCTCTTTTTTGAGCATATTGAAAATATCAAACATGATAGCTTTTCCTTTCTGTTTTGGGTGAGATACAGTATAACCTACTGTTCCTCTATACTATACCCCAAACCGGGGCAGTTTTGCAAGAGCCTTGCGGAAATCCGCTTACCCCTCCGCCTGATAGTCCTTTTCCAGCGAGAAGCCGCGCCCGCTTACCTCGGTAACATGGCTCACGATCATAAAGCAGGTGGGGTCGATGGCATGCGCCAGCTTTTCCAGTCTTGGCAGCTGCCGGTTGGAGACCACGCTCAGCAGCACCGATTCCGGCTCCCGCAGGTAGCCGCCCTCGCCGTGCAGGATAGTCACGCCGCGGTCCAGCTGCGCAAAAATAGCGGCGCAGATCTCATCGGACTTGGCACTGATGATCTTTACCTCGGTGCGGGTGGTGCCCAGCATGAGCACCTTGTCCAGCACGACCGTGTAGATAATGGCCATCACCACGCCGTACAGGGACTGCCGCACCGGGCTGAACGCCGCCTGCGCCGCCAGAATGACAAAGTCGAAAACCATCATGGTGCTGGACACCGGCAGGTGGAACCACTTGTTCAGCACCAGCGGGGGGATATCCATGCCGCCGGTGGAAGCACCGGCGCGGATGGTGATGCCCAGCGAGATGCCGATGCCAAAGCCCGCGAATACGGTGTTCAGCACCAGATCATCGGTCAGCACAAGATCACCCAGCAAGCGCTCCCACAGTGCCATAAAAAAGGGACTGAGCACCGTGCTTGCCATGGTGTTCAGGGCAAAACGGCTTCCCAGCACCCACCAGCCCAGCAGCAGCATGACCACGTTGACCACGAACAGCACTGCGGACACCGGCAGTCCGGTGACCTTGTTGAACGCCAGTGCGATACCGGTAGCACCGCCGGTGATGAGGCCGGAGGGCATCAGAAATAATACCACAGTCAGCGCATACATCGCGTTGCCCACCACGATGGACAGTGCGTTGAAGAGCTGCTGTTGCTTGTGTGTTAATTGCGTCATCTTCATCTTCCTTTGTTTATAGTTGAAGTATCTTCTACTATGATAACGAAAATATCCGCATTTATCAAGCCTTCGGCGATAAATGCGGATATCGGGATCGATTTTTAAGGGGTCACAGGGCAACTTCCGGCTGGGCCTCGTCCTCTTCCATCAGCCGCAGACCGGCGGTATCGGTCACCGGTAGTGAGAACACGATGGCGCCCGCCTTGGGGTTTGCCCCCTCCATAATGGCCTTCATGATGGTGTTCTTCTGGCTGGTGCGGCTGACGATGAGCACCAGCTCCTTTTCGTTCACCAGTTCCACGCCCAGAAAGGCGGCTGCACCCTCCATGCCGGTGCCCTTTGCGTGGATCACCGTGCCGCCGCCTGCACCGGCGGTGCGGGCAGCATCCATAATGGTGCCGGTGTGGCCCTGATTTGCCACCACCAGCAGCAGTTCGTAGCGGGTATCCTTCAAGGTGCTCTCCTCCTTCCATGTAAGGGGCTGGTGCTCGGTGAGGAACATCAGCGCCCGTTTGCCGCCGATGCTGCTCAGCGGCACAATGAACGCAATGCCGGTGCCCGGCACATCGATCTGCATTTTGCGGCGCAGATCCTTCTGGATCTTCTGCCAGCTCTCTGCCGTTACCACAGCCAGCAGCACCGCCTTTTCGGTCTTTTCCAGCCCAAGGGTGGAAAGCGTCTCCTGCACCGCCGTGCCGGAGCCCACGGTGCGCATACTTACCGTTACGCCATGGCTTTTGTACAGCTGCAAAAAGCCATCGGTAGAGCGGCGGTCGGTGATGGTGATCATCAAAAACAAACTGCTCACGTTCTGCCTCCTTTACAGCTCGATAATGGCGTCATCCGGCAGATCCGCAAACACGGTGGCAAGCACCGCAGCGGGCTGCGCCGTCCGTGCCTTGCGGGTGCGCAGCTGCGCCACCAACCCCATCATCTGCACGGTGATGAGCGGAGTCATGGCGACCATCGCCACCACGCCGAAAGCGTCGGTGACGATATTGCCGCCCACCGCCACGCAAGCACCCTGCGCCAGCGGCAGCAGGAAGGTTGCGGTCATGGGGCCGGAGGCCACGCCGCCCGCGTCGAATGCGATGGCGGTGAACAGCTTGGGCACCACAAAGGAGATGCTGATGGCGAACACATAGCCCGGCACAAGGAACCACAGGATGGAAATGCCGGTCAGCACCCGCACCATGGCAAGACCCACCGAGATGGACACGCCTGCGGAAAGTGCCAGACCCATGGCCTGCGCCGAGATGGCACCGTCGGTCACCTCTTCCACCTGCTTGTTCAGCACATAGACCGCAGGCTCGGCCTTGACGATGAAGTAGCCGATGAGCATTCCGATGGGAATGATCACCCAGCGCATCCCGCCGCCTGTCAGCACCTGACCCAGATAGTTACCGGCGGGCATAAAGCCCACGTTTGCGCCGGTCAGAAAGAGCACAAGGCCGATATAGGTATACACAAGACCTACGCCGATGCGCCCCAGCGTGCGGCGGTCCAGCCGCAGAGCGATGAGCTGAAATGCTCCGAACATCAGCACGATGGGCAGCAGCGAGCGGGCGATTTCAGCCAGATAGGTGGGCAGGCCCTCCCGGAACAGCTGCCACAGCTCCACCGAGTCTGCCACCTCCGGCAGAACAGGCGGGATGTAGGTGCTGTCCGCTGCGCGGAACGCGATGCCCAGCGTCAGCACTGCCAGAATGGGGCCGATGGAACACATCGCCACCAGACCAAAGCTGTCGTCCGCCGCGTGGCGGTCGCCGCGGATCGCCGAAACGCCCACGCCCAGCGCCATGATAAAAGGCACGGTCATGGGGCCGGTGGTCACGCCGCCGGAGTCAAAGGCCACGGCAAGGAACTCCTTGGGCACAAAAGCCGCCAGCAGAAAGATGAGCCCATAGAACAGCACCAGCAGGCTTCGGCGGCAGCGCAACGCCGATAAGCATACGCAGGAAGGCAAAGACCAGAAACAGGCCCACGCCCGCCGCCACCGAAAGGATCAGCGTGCCGCTGGGGATGGAGGGCACCTGATCTGCCAGCACCTGCAAGTCCGGCTCCGAGATGGTGATAAGGAAGCCCAGCAAAAAGCCGAGCACGAGGATGAGGGGCAGCTTGCGGCTGCGGGTGATGACTGCACCCACCCGCTCGCCCATGGGGGTCATGCTCATCTCTGCACCCAGAGTAAAGAACATGATGCCCACCACGATCATGGCAGCGCCCAGCAAAAAGCACAGCAGGATGCTGGGCGATACCGGTGCTACCGTAAAGCAGAGCCCCAGCACAATGGCCACAATGGGCAGCACCGCCTGCAGCGCCTCCAAAAGCTTTTCCCGCAGCTTGGGGAGCGATCGTCTGAGAATGATGTCCACCGCCTTTCGTCTGTATCCTGTTTGTACACTTTTGCGCAAGATATATTTATAGTATACGGATTCAGGACTATGCCGTCAATCCGCAGAAGGAAAAAACTTGAGCATATTCCATAAATTGTAAAAATATATTACTCACCTTTATGTCCTTCCCCGTGAAAATGGAATACCGGAGCGTCCGCAGACGCTCCGGTATTCCGAACTTATAAATAATTTTTCCGCTGAATATGCGCAAAGCAAATGCGGAGCGCATTCCAAATCGTCCCGCTTTACGCCTTTTTCGGCTTCAGCCAGCCGTCCACGGCGGCTACCAGCGCCTTGCCCCGGCGGCCAAGCAGACGGGGCAGCAGCACCCGCGCCATGGCCCATACGCCCGCAAAGTTGTACAGGATGATAACCAGCGTGATCAGCCCCGTCCACAGCCCGTACAGCGGCGGCTCTGCCAACAGCACAAAGGCCTCAAACACCAGCACAGCGGCATTTGCCAGCACCCGCGCCGGGTGGACGCGCATCCCGATCATGCGGCGGGCGTCCACCGCACGCAGGGTGAACACCAGCGCAAGGCCAAGGAAGGACGCATAGGTCGCGCCCACAGGCCCCCACAGCTTGATGAAGAAGTAGTTCATGATGCAGTTGCTGATGGCACCCGCCATCATGGTGACCATGCTGCGCTGCGACTTTTTGGTCACAACGTACACGCTGTTCATGAACTGGTTGAAGCAGCTGCAAGTAGAAGCCAGCACGAGGAACGGCACAAAGTGCCATGCGTAGTAATAGTTGGACTTCATGACGTGCATCACCGGGCGGCACAGCCAGATAATGCCCGCCGCGCAGCAGAACAGCACGCTGGAATAGGTGCGGAAAATCTTGGTAAAGAACCGGGCGCGCTCCTCCTCCTCCTCGGTGACGGCGGAAAGCTGCCACGCATCGTAGAAGATCAGACCCAGCGTGGTCAGGATGGTGGGCAGGAAGTAGCCGGTGGAAAGCAGGCCGCTCCATGCGTTGCCGGTGCGCCCGTCCAGCCCTTCGCACATTTCGCGCACAAAGAACAGGTCGGAGGCATTGATGATCCAGAAGCTGATCTGCGCCGGGATCATGGGCAGCGAGAAGTTGAGCATCTGCCGCCACAGCTTTTTGTTGATGCCCTTCAGCTCCACATAGTTCCACAGCTTGCCGGTGAACAGCAAGAACAGCACGCTGGTCAGGTCACCGCTGATAATGGCCAGCAGGTAGCCGTTGGCGCCCCACTTGAAGCCCACCAGATACAGCACATAAAACGCCATGGTAGCCACGGTGCACAGCACGCCGTCCACCGCCACCAGCTTATTCCACTGGCGGCTGCGCACGAACTGGGTGCACAGGGTGCGCAGACAGCTCATGAGCACATAAATGTAGATCAGCAGGCCGTACTGCGCCATATCCGGCAAAAACTGGGTGACCGGCCAGCACAACACCAGAATGCCAAAACCGCCCAGAATGGTGAGCAGGCCGTTGGTGAACACCTGCTTTTTTCGCTGTTGCCCTTGTCCAGACCAAAGCGGATGATGGCGTTGGACATTCCCATAGACACAAAGGGGATGAGCAGGTTTGCGTACTGGCTCAGGATCTTGGACAGACCCAGATCTGAGATCTCCGCCATGGCGTAGGTCAGAAAGGGCTGTACGATCAGGGTAAGCAGCTTGGACGAAAAGCTGGAGATTGCAAAGATCAAAGTATTGCCGGCAAGCTTGGAATATTTATCGCCGGTCTTTTTTTCGTTTTCCAAGGGAATTTCCCTCCGTTTTTACGATAGATTATCTTTTCAGCAGCTCCCGCCGGGCTTTCCAGTCCGGCAGCAGCTTTTCCACCTCTGCCCAGAAAGCCGGGCTGTGGTTCAACTGCAAAAAGTGGCAGTACTCGTGTACTACCACATAGATCTGCGCCGCAGGAGGCTGGTTATACAGCTGCAAGGCAAAGGTGATCTGCCGCTTAGCCGGGCAGCACACGCCCCAGCAGCTTGTCATGCTGCGCACTTTCAGGATGGGCTTCTGCCCGCCCAGCACCCCGGCAAAGGCCGGGTAGACCTTATCGCTCATGGCGGTAAAGTAGGCCAGCACCGTGGCCTTGTCCGGCAGGTCGGCGTTGTCCTTGTTGAGCTTCGTGATATTCTTCACCCGGGTATCCCGGATCCACTGGGCGTTTTGCAGCACAAAACGGTCAGCCTGCTCCAGACTGGCCGTCAGGGGGATGCTTACCATCACGGTGCCGTTGCTGCGCACCCGCAGATGCAGCTGCTTTACCTTTTTGCGCACCAGCTCGTACTGGATGCCCTCCACGCTGCGCAGCTGGGCGCACGGCTTTGCCGGCATCTCAGGCCTTGCTCCGCATCAGGCGGCCAAGAGGCAGCTGCGCCAGCACCACGGCGGCAAACAGCAGCACGCAGCCGGTAGATTCCCGGAAAGAGAGGTTCTGGTGCAGCAGCAGCCAGCCGCCCAGGGCGCTGAATACGCTTTCCAAACACATGATCAGGCTTGCCACGGCGGGGTTCAGGTCCCGCTGACCCAGAATCTGCAGGGTGTAGGCCACGCCGCTGGACATCACGCCGCAGTACAGGATGGGCCCGGCGTAGGTGACAAACTCTGCCATGGCAGGCTGCTCGAACAAAAACGCCGCCACGGTGCTTTCCACCGACACCACAAAAAACTCCACAAGGCTCAGGCGCACGCCGTCCATCTGCGGGGAGAAATGATCCACCGCCATGATCTGGAAGCTGAACAGCACCGCGCACAAAAGCAGCAGCCCGTCGCTGCTCTGGATGCTGCCAAAGCCATCCTTCATGCACAGCAGATACAGCCCCACCACGGCAATGGCCATGCTCACCCACAGCTGTGCGCTGCCCTTGCGGCCCAGAAACAGGCCGAACACCGGCACCAGCACCACATACATGGCGGTCAGGAAGCCCGCCTTTGCGGTGGAGGGGTCCAGCGTGATGCCCAGCTGCTGCGCCGCGCTGGCTAAAAACAACAGCGTGCCGCACACAAGCCCGGCTTTCAGCAGCAGCTTGCGCTCTGTCGCCGTCTTAGGCTTGCCGTCCGGCCTGCCCTGCCGGCGGTGCAAGGCGTCAAACGCCTTGACCGTGGGGATCAGCACCAGAACCGCCATCCAGCTGCGCCCTGCCAGAAAGGAGAACGCGCCCATGCCGGAGCCGGCGCTCTGCGCCACAAAGGCTGTGCCCCAGATCAGGGCGCACAGCATCAGCAGCATTGAATTTTTCGTCTGGTTCGTCATCCGGCAATGCCCTCCACCTTCATCAGGCCGTACAGGTAGTACCGGCTGGAATCATACGAGATGGTCACGCGGTACTGCGCCGCCGGGTCCAACCCTGAAATGGTGCAGCGGTAGTCGGTGCCATCGGTCTTGATATAGTAGGTGCTGTCCGGCACATACTCTGCGCCGCCGTCCACCTTTTTCCACAGTGCAACCTTGAACTTCTGGGTACCCTCGGCGGTGCCGCAGGCCATGATGTTCACACTGCCGCCCGGCACAGTAAAGTAGCCGGTGTTGCGGCTCCAGATGCCGTTGAACACCGCGTACAGGCAGCCGTCTGCGGTGGCGGTGGCATACTTTGCCGAGGCATCCGCAATGCCCTGAATGATCAGCGGGTCGGTGGTGGATTCTGCCCAGCGGGTGGTGTCCTCCTCCTGCACTTCCTCGGAGTGGCCGGTTATCTTCTGCGCCACCTTTTTCAGGGTCTCCTTGCAGCCGGTCAGGCTAAGCACCATCACCGCCGCCAGCAGCAATGCCAAAAGCTGTTTTTTCATCTTCATAGCTTTCCTCATAGAAACAAAGAAACTTTTCTTTTTCGTGCGTCTCTGCCAACAGGCAGATACAGGGTAAGTATACCGCATTTTGCCGCTCTGCACAAGATACCTGTATTTATTTTGTGCGGTTTGCCGCCTGTTTCTGCACAAATTTTCACCCATTCAGCGCCCGCAGCGCCGCGCACTCGGCCTCGGCCAGCGCGGGTGCCTCCGGCCCGAACAGACTGCCGTAGCGGTACAGTGCCCAGCCGCCCGCCGCCTGCTGCCGTAAGTCCTTTACCTGCACCGCCAGTGCACTGCCGGTGCTCCAGCCGGATACGCTGTCCGGGTTCACGCCGCCGTCCCCGGTGCCCACCCGGTATGCGCCCAGCCCGAAATACAGCGCCACATCCCCCGCCCGGGGATAGCTAAGCCACGCCGGGACGATGTTTTCAAAGGCAAAGCGGGTGCTGCCGGAGTGCAAGGTAAAGCCGTAGCCCCAGTACACCTGCGGGCAGAGGTAGTCAATGACCTTTTCCTCCCCGCCCGCCGCCAGCCATGCGGTCACATCGCTGTACTGTTCGGTGAGGTCGTTGTCCGGGTTGCCCTGAGGGCTGATACCGAACCGCAGGGTGGGGTCTGCCGCCTTTACCGTGCGGTGCACCTTCGCCACCAGCGCGGTAACGTTCTGCCGCCGCCACGCGGCAAGGTCGGCTGCGCCGCTTGCCGCAAACTGCGCCGCGTCCACAGCGGCATCGGTGGTGGGGTAAAAGTAATCGTCAAAGTGGATGCCGTCCACCGGGTAGTTCTGCACAAGCTCTGCCACCCCCTGCACCACATAGTCTGCGGCGGCAGGCACGGCGGGGTTCAGGTACAGCCCCTCCCCGGCGGTGCACAGCCAGTCCGGGTGAGTGTTGGCCAGATTATTCTCTGCCAGATTCGGCGGCAGCGCCGCCGAGGAGCGCAGGCGGTAGGGGTTGACCCACGCTTCCACCCCGATGCCCCGGCGGTGCGCCTCGGTCAGAAAGACATCCAGCGGGTCAAAGCCGGGGTCTTTTCCCTGCACCCCGGTGCACAGATGGCTCCACGGGAACAAACTGCTGCGGTACAGTGCATCCCCGAAGGGGCGCACCTGTGCCAGTACGGTGTTCAGCCCCAGCCCGGCGCAGTTGTCCAGCAGCTGCGCCGCCCCGGCGCGGAAGGTGTCCTCGGTGGAGAAATCCAGCAGCGCCCAATCCAGATAGCTCACCCACACCGCCCGCCACTCCCCGGCGGGCAGGGCAGGGTTGGGTGCCGGGGTGTATCCTGCCCGGAGGCGGCAGTGTGGTCTGCATCGCTTTTCTGCCGCAGATACCACCCCGCCGCAGCACAGGCGGCAACGCCCGCCCCGGCCAGAAAGGCTCTGCGGCCAAAGCGGCGTTTTGCCTTGGCTTTAGACGTCCTGCGGCGCTGGGTCACAGGGTCTCCTCCTGCGTCTTATACAGGGTAAGCCCCGCCCAGCCCCGGGCGCAGGTCAGCAGCACGAACATGATATTCGTCCAGAAGGCAAGGCCGCTCATGCCCGCGTACTTGGTCAGCATCCAGAACACCAGCCGCAGCACCTCGGCGGCGCTCACCAGCTGCAGCTGCCGCTGGATGGGCTTGCCGCGCTCGTACTCGGTGGCAAGCAGCGCAGGCCACACCAGCGCCGAGCAGATATCCCCCGCCCAGCCGCTGGCACCCAGCTTGCTGAGCATCAGCACCACGAACACGCCGGTGTAGTTGCGCTTTTCCCTTGCCGGTGCGCCCTTTTGCGCCGCCAGAAACAGCACTGCGATGCCGGTGATGCAGAACACGATCATTTCCAGCCCGGAAAAATCCATCCCGCCCAGCACGGCAAAGCCGCCCAGCATGGACACTGCCGCCGCAGCCAGCAAAAAGAAATACCATGTCTTGCGTGTAAATTTAAGCTTCATGAAGCCCTCCCCGGGCGTTTGCGCCCGGCTTGCAGAAAAATTTAAAAAAGAATTGTAAATATTATAGCACAAACCCCCGCAGGTTGTGTTACAATAAGGAAAACTCTTTTGGGGAGGGTCTTTCCATGAACGCTGTCGTTTCCGTCTGTCTTTTGGCCTGTGCGCTGGGCATCATCGTGTACCTGCTCTCCCGGCGGGAGACAAACCGCCGCAGCCAGTACGGCCCCGCCGGCCTGTCCGAGTTCCGCACCGGCCTTGCGCTGGACGAGTGCTTTGACCGTCTGGACACCCGCAGCGACACCGACCTCTTTGCCTACGAGTGCCGCCGGGAGAACGACGGCAGCTTTCTGCTGCACCTGACGCTGCACCAGCCCAGCCAGCAGCCGCTGGACACTTTGTACACCCTGCGGCTGGACCCCGGCCGCCAGACCGTGGTGACCCTGATCTTTATCCGGGAGGCCTTTGGCTACAAAGAGCCGCTGTTCCCGCCCGCCATGCTGGACGAATTTCTGCTGCAAAAGCTGGAAGCCCACCGCACCAAATGATTTTTGCGGAAAATGCTTTCCTTTTTGCGCGGTTTTTGTTATACTAGTGCGTGTTGCAGCAATGCAGCACCCATATGGGCCAGTAGCTCAGCTGGTCAGAGCTGGCGGCTCATAACCGCTTGGTCGCGGGTTCAAGTCCTGCCTGGCCCATACGAAAAAAGACACCCTTTCGGGTGTCTTTTTTGTATTTCAGGCGCTTTTATTCCCCATCCTCTGCGGGCAGCTGGTTCCACAGGCGGGGTACATATCACAGAGCACATGATACGCTGGCCGTTTTTGTTTGCCCCCATTGCGGCAGATCCTGCTTTCTGCCGCAAATTGCATCAGATCCCGCCGTTTGCTCAATGAGTATTTCCCGCCGTCCCGTTATACTGGGAGGGAAATGGAATGAAACGATGGAGGAACAGACCATGAAATACGGTGTCATCGATGTGGGTGGCGGCCTGCGGGGCATTTACGGCGCTGGCGTGCTGGACCGCTGCCTGGAGGAGGACCTCCGCTTCGATCTCTGCATCGGCGTTTCGGCGGGTAGCGCCAATATGGCGTCCTATCTGGCAGGCCAGCATGGGCGGAACAAGCCCTTTTACGATGAATACTCCTTCCGCAGGGAGTACATGAGCGTGCACAACCTCATCCGCAAGCACTCCTATCTCGATCTGGGCTATGTCTACGGCACCCTCAGCAATGCAGGCGGCGAGAATCCGCTGGATTACGCGGCGCTTGCCCGCAGCCCGGCAGAGCTCTGCGTGGTGGCCGCTAATGCACAGAACGGCGAGGCGCAGTATTTCACCAAGGCAGACCTCCACCCGGACGACTACCGCATCCTCATGGCGTCCTGCTGCATCCCGGTCATCGACCAGCCCTGCGTCATCGACGGCGTGCCTTATTTTGATGGCGGCTTGGCCGACCCCGTCCCGCTGGAATGGGCCTTTGCCCACGGCTGCGACCGGGTGGCTCTCATCCTGACCAAGCCCATCGGGCTGGCGAGTAGTGATGCCCGGGACAAGCATCTGGCACACCTGCTGCAGTCGCATTACCCCGCTGCAGCCGAGGGGCTGCGCCGCCGGGCATGGCGGTACAACACGGCTGTCCAGCGGGCGCGGGAGCTGGAGCGGCAGGGCCTTGTCTGCATCATCGCCCCGGACAGCACAGAGGGAATGTCCACCCTGACCAAGAACCGCGCCGGCCTTGAAAAAATGTACGCCAAAGGCAAACAGGATGCCGAAGCGCTGGTGCGATGGATGCAAAACACCAAACAAGATGAATCGGTGGGCACCTAGAGATGAAACCCGTTCACTTCCCTTGACAAGAGACAAAAAGACACCCTTTCGGGTGTCTTTTTGTATTTCAGGCGCTTTTACTCCCCATCCTCTGCGGGCAGCTGGTTCCACAGGCGGTAGTAGACGCCCTGCTTTTCCAGCAGCTGGGCATGGGTACCCTCTTCCACGATGCCCTCCTCGCCCAGCACAAGGATACGGTCGTAGTCCTTGATGGTGGTCAGTCGGTGGGCAATGGTCAGGGTGGTGCGGCCATGGGCCAGCTTTTCGAGGCTCTGGCCCACAAGGATCTCACTCTCGTTGTCCAGTGCGCTGGTGGCTTCGTCCAGAATCAGGATGGGCGGGTTCTTCAGGAATACCCGGGCAATGGCGATGCGCTGCTTCTGTCCGCCGGACAGCTTGACGCCGCGCTCGCCCACATAGGTATCGTAGCCGTCCTTCAGTGCAAGGATGAACTTTTCCGCGCCCGCCAGACGGGCGGCGGCTTCGATCTCCTGCCGGGTAGCACCGGGCTTGCCGTAGGCGATGTTCTGCGCCACCGTGCCGCTGAACAGGTACACGTCCTGCTGCACGATACCGATATCCTGCCGCAGGCTCTTCAGGGTGACCCGGCGGATATCCTGTCCGTCAATGAGGATGCGGCCGCTGGTCACCTCGTAAAAGCGGGGGATCAGGTTGCACAGGGTGGTCTTGCCGCCGCCGGAGGCACCCACCAGTGCCAGACGCTCCCCGGCGCGGATGTCCAAGCTGACGTCGTGCAGCACCTTGTTGTGGTCGTCCGGGTACTCAAAGCACACCTTCTCGAACCGGATCTCGCCGGGGCCGGGCTGCAATGGCACGGCGTCCGGGGCGTCCTTGATGGCAACCGGGGTGTCCATGATCTCGGCAAAGCGCTCGATGCCGGTCATGCCGCGCTGGAACTGCTCGGCAAACTCCACGATGCGCCGGATGGTGGCGATGAGGGTGGTGACGTAGAGCATATAGGCCACAAGGTCACCGGCGGTGATCTTACCGTACACCAGCGACAGACCGCCCGCCAGAATGACCACCAGATACATCAGGCCGTCAAACAGGCGGGTGGAGGTGTTGAAGGCACCCATGGCGTAGTAGCCAAGGGTCTTGATCTGCTCAAAGGCGCGGTTGCCCCTGGCAAACTTTTCCCGCTCCTCGTCCTCGGCGGCAAAGGCCTTGACCACGCCCTGTCCCAGCAGGCTGTCCTCGATGGTGGAGTTCAGCTCGCCGATCTGGACGCGCTGCTGGCGAAACCGCGCCCGCAGACGGCCGTTCAGGTACACCGACACCACGCCCATCAGCGGCACACAGGCGAACACTGCCAAGGTCAGCGGGATGCTGGCGCGGCACAAAATGACAAAGGACGCCACGATTTTGATGCCCGCAATGAAAAATTCCTCCGGGCAGTGGTGGGCGAACTCGGTCACGTCAAACAAATCGTTGGTGATGCGCCCCATGATGGTGCCCACCTTGGTGTTGTTGTAGTAGGTGTGGTCCAGCTGCAGCAGATGGTCAAAGGCATCCCGGCGCATATCCGTTTCAATATGCACGCCCATGATATGACCGATGCTGGACATATAGTAGCTGGCTGCGCCGTCGATGATGCGCAACACAAAGTAGAGTGCCGCCAGTTTCAGCACGATGCCCGCCGTCAGGGTGATGCCCACCCCCATGGCGGAGTTGGTGATGGTGCTCATGATCTTGGGCAGCACGATATCGCACAGGGTGGTCAGTGCTGCGCAGAACAGATCAAGGCACAGCACCATCTTATAGTTTGCCAGATACGGCAGAAAACGCCGGATCAGCGCACCGCTGCTTGCGTGGTGCGCCCCGGGGTCGTTGGTTTTGGTTTTCGGCATGGTTCCTCCGTTTTTATCGTTACTTTTTGCTGTAATCCCGTGCGCCGTAGATGGCGGTACCGATGCGCACAAGGGTAGCGCCCTCCCGGATAGCGTTCTCAAAATCGCCGCTCATGCCCATGGAAAGGGTCTGCATCTCCACATTGTGGTAGCCCCGCTCCCCTGCCCGGACGAACAGCTGATACACCTGCGCCAGATACCGGCGGTTCTGGGCATCGTCATCGTTCACGGGCGGGATTGCCATCAGACCCTTGACCCGGATATGCTGTTGTGCAGCGGCGGTATCCAGCAGCGGCCAGAGCAATTCCGGCGCGGCACCGGTCTTGCTCTCTTCCCCGCCGATGTTCACTTCCAGCAAAATGTCCTGCACGATACCGGCCTTGGCGGCTTCCTTCTCGATGGCCAGCAGCAAGTGCTCGCTGTCCACGCTTTGGATCAGGCTTGCCCGCCCCAGCACCTTTTTGATCTTATTGGTCTGCAAATGGCCGATAAAATGGCTGGGCTTGCCGCAGTAGGCACCGGCATCGTAGTTTGCGCACAGCTCCTGCACATGGTTTTCGCCGAACACGTCAATGGGCAGGGCGGCACTGGCTGCAATGGTCTGCGCCGTGCGGGTCTTGCAGGCGGCGCACAGCTGCACCGCTGCCGGATCGCGCCCAGCTTCCCGGGCGGCTGCGGCCATCTTTTCCCGGATCTCGGCCACGGCCTGCCGCATTTCTTCCAACGTTTTTTCTGCCATCTGGCTCAGTCCTCCTCGGTATAGCGGGCGCGCTCGCCGCCGATCAGTTTCGGGCGGGTGTAGGCGCACAGAATGTTTGCTTCGCCGATCTTATTAAGGCTCAGCCGCACCGGCACTGCCACCCGCTTCAGGTGCATTCCGATCAGGGTGCCGCCGATATCCATGCCCGCGTTGGCGCGGATCTCTTCCACCGCCACCGGGTCTTTGAAGTTTTTCCAGCAGGTGGTGGCCCAGCTGCCGCCCGCATGGGGACGGGGCACGACGCACACTTCCTCCCAGCCGTATTTTTCTGCGGCTTCCCGCTCAAGGATAAGGGCGCGGTTCAGGTGCTCACAGCACTGGGCTGCCAGCCAGATGCCTTTTTCCGCCAGCACCGGCGCAGCGCCCGCGTACAGTGCTCTGGGCAGCCTCTATGCTGGAATCCTTGCCGATGTGACCGCCCACCATCTCACTGGAAGAGCAGCCCACCACGAGCACATCTCCCTTTTTCAGCTTTGCCGCAGCCACCAGCTCGGTCATAGCCTGCCGTGCCTCGGTCTCGATCTGTTTTGCAAATGCTTCGGTCATACAAAAAACACCTCACTTATCGGTTTGCAGCCAACAGGCTGTCTGCCCCTGCCGCACCGAAATATACTTTACTTTCCACCGGACACACCGCCGCACAGCTGTCCTGTACAAGGCCGGTAAAGGTCTGCTCCCAAGTCCCTGTGGCAAGGCTTACCGCCTCGGCACAGGGGGCGTCTGCGGTGCACCGGAACAGCCGCTCCTGCGTATTCTGCCCTGCCCGCAGGGCAATGCCCCGCAGCAGGGTGCTGTCCGCGTTCTTTTCCAGCCAGCCGCTGCGCGCCCAGCGGTAGCTGATGTACAGCGTGCCGTCCGTATCCACAGCCAGCGCTCCGGGATAGCCCGGCAGACCGGCAAAGGCAGCGGTGCAGCCCCGCCCCCCGGCGGTCAGCTCCCGGGCAGCGGCGTCCACCGCCCAGATGCAGCGGCTGCCGAGGTCGGAGACATACAGGATGCTGCCGTCCGGGCTGAGCGCCAGACCCGCAGCACCTGCCACCCCGCCCAGCACCTTTTCCACCGTGCGGGCGGCGGGGTCGTACACATACACGCAGCCGGTAGCGGTGTGCGCCAGCAGTTCGGTGCGCAGGGTGCTTTCCAGCCCGTTCTCCGCGCCTGCCGCCGCTGCCACAGCAAAGTACACCTTACCCGCCGGGCTTACCTCCACGGCAGATACCGCCCCCAGCGGCGCACCGTCCAGCTGGGTGACCACCCGCTCCACCGCTGCGCCCCAGCTGTCGTGCTTAGCGCGGCACAAGGTACCTCCGGCGGTGGTCAGCTGGGTCAGCCACACATCCCCGGCGGCATCAAAGGCAAAGCCGGTCAGCTCGCCCTCCACGCTCAGGATGGCGGCAGCGTGCCCGCCATCGGTGCGCACAAGATCGCTGGTGCGCTTTTTCAATGCAAAGCACCGTTCCACGCAGCGGCATATAACAGGCCGTCCTTGGCGCGGATGCAGTCCACGCCCTGATACTCCCCCAGCTCCAGCTGGGTCTTGCGGTCGGTGGAAACGGCCGTCTGCATCGCGCCCGTCTCCTGCCGGAGGTCGGGGGCTTTATAGATCTGCGGCGGGGTGTCGATGGGGCGGAAGCCCAGCGCGTACACCAGCACCAGCAGGATGCCCACCCCGAACACGGTGCTGGCGGTGCGGAACCGCTTGAGCATGGCGTCCCGTTCTGCGGCCATCTGGGCGGCATACTCTGCCCGGCGGCGCGCCGCCATGGCGTTGGCGCGGTTGGCGCGGCGCATCCACCGGTCCACGAACAAAGCCACCCGCGGCCCTACCGTGAGGGACGCAATGGCCAGTATGAGCAAAAATTCGATCAGTCCGATTCGCATAAGCGCTTTTCCTTATCTCCGAAAAACCTGCGGACAGCGCACTGTCCTTTATCGCTAAAGTATAGCATTCCTGCGCAAAAAGGGCAAGCGGGACAAAAAAAGAACTGCCGCACAGCGTTGTGCAGCAGTTCTTCTAAGAACAACGATTTCAAATGGTCTCCGCGTTGCTCTGGCCATGCGCAGCGGAATGATTTTTTAAATTTGAGTGTTCATCGCGGCCTACGGGCCGCGATGAACACATCTTTACGAGAGGGGATGCCTTATCTTGTCTCGATTGGCCGGGTGGTCTGCTCCCCGCTGCGGGTCACGAGGGAACCGGCGGGCACTTTGCCCCGGATAACGCAGCCCGCGCCGATGACGCAGTTGTCCCCGATGTCCGTGCCCTTGAGCAGCACCACGTCTGAGGCGATCCAGCAGCTGCGCCCCACAGTGATGCAGCCCGCCGTGCATTCCCGGCTGACCCCTTCCTCCCGGCTGAAGCGGTGGTTGTTATCAAAGATCTTCACCCCGGGGCCGAAAAGGGTGTTTTCGCCGATGGTTATCTTTCCAAGGCAGCTGATGACCGCGCCATCGTTGAAGTAGACCCCGCTGCCGATGTTCAGCTGGCTGGAATATCCGGTGGTGATGGACATCCGCCCGTCGCTCTCCACCCGGTCGCCCAGCGTCACCCGGGAGCCGCTGTTCAGCCGCAGCTTGAGCTCTTTGTCCAGCAGGATGCAGCGGCCAAATTGCAGTCCCCGGCAGCCGAACCATTTTTTCCATTGCAGGCGGCAGCGGTTATGCAGGTTGCGCCGTTTTTCCCGCAGCCAGCGGGGCGAACACTGCCGCAGCCACATACACCAGCACCCGACTTTAGTGCACTTGAAGCGCTTGCGCCAGCGGTTTACCCTGTTGCCGCTTTGCCAGCTGCCACTGTAATAGTGGATGCCGAAGGTGCGCGGGGTCCGGTGCATCCGCTCGGTCACATAATCAAAGGGGGAAAAGCAGTCGGTGGGCAGCACCAGAAAGCCGTCCAGTTCCTGCTGCTCGTCTTTCTGCTGCAAACCGGCCTTGGTAAACAGCGGGGTATCCCGCTGGGTGCAGGTGCGCAAATCCGGCTCGCCGGTCTCCTGAACAAAGGCGGCATTGCGGTAGGCCGCCAGCATTTTGCCGATCATCTCGCAGCCCGGCTCTGCGCCCACGCCGGAGCCGGTGTTCACCAGCAGCGTGCGGCCGTAGGGCGAGGGCGCACTGTGCTCCATGCCGATAAAGCCCTTGTGCTCCAACAGTTCGTCCAGCGGGCGCACCAGCTCCACGTCCGTGTCCAGATAGATGCCGCCGTACTCATACAGCACTGCCAGCCGCACATAGTCCGACACAAAGGCATATTTCTTTGCTTCGTAGGCCTGCTGCGCGTAGCGGTTTTGGCTGATCTCAAAGTTCTGCTCGTTCCATTCGATGATCTTGTAATCCGGGCAGTATTTTTTCCAGCTTTCGATACATTTACGGCTCTCCGGGCTGATGGGCCCGCCGCCGAACCAGCAATAATGGATGATCTTGGGGATGCACATGGCTGTTCCTTCTTTTTCTCCGCAAATTTCCCAGTCTTTACGACCTTATTTTACAAAAGGCCCTGTTTTCTTGTCAAGTTTCCCCAGCGCATTTTGCCGCGTATTCCCGCAAAAAGATTGCCGCCCCGCCGCCCGGTGTGGTATACTGGGTGCAGACGGTTTTGTTTTTCCAAACCATTCACTTAAAATTCACAGCTTTTTCCAATTCTTGCTTTAGAATAGAGTTGTATATTGAACTATGATAGGGGGAGTCCTGTTTTATGGCAAAGATCCTGATCGTTGATGATGAGCCCCGCATCCGGGAGCTGATCCACGAGCATCTGCAATATGCCGGTTACATCTGCGAGGAAGCCGGGGACGGCTCTGCGGCGCTGGCACAGCTGTCCGGCGGCGGGTTTGATCTGGTGATCTTAGACCTGATGATGCCCTTTATGGACGGCATGACCTGCCTGCGGGAGATGCGCGCCCGCCACATCAACACCCCGGTCATCATCCTGACCGCCCGGGGCGAGGAATACGATAAGCTTGCCGGGCTGGAAAGCGGCGCGGACGACTATGTGGTAAAGCCCTTCTCCCCCCGGGAGCTTGTGGCGCGGGTGCGCGCAGTGCTGAACCGCACCATGCCCCGCCCCACCGAGGCCGCCGACACCATGACCTTTGGCGAATTGACCATCGACACCGCCAGCCATACCGTGCGGGTGTCCGGCGAGGAAGTGGCCCTGACCCCCAAGGAGTTTGACCTGCTGGTATTTCTGGCCTCCAACAAGGGCATTGCCCTGAGCCGGGAAAAGATTTTGCAGAAGGTGTGGAACTACGACTACTTCGGCGAGGACCGCACCGTGGACACCCATGTGAAGATGCTGCGCGGCCATCTGGGCAAATGCCGCAGCTACATTGCTACGGTATGGGGCATCGGCTATAAGTTCGACCCCGATGCCGCCCGTTGACTGAAGGAGCGTGCGGAGCATGCGGCAAACCACCAAAGCACGGCATACCCTTGGCATCCGCGGGCAGCTGATGTGGTTTTTGTGCTTCATCTGCCTGTTTCTGCTGGGGTTGTTCTGGCTGCTGTCCACCCAGCTGCTGGAGCCTTTGTACACCAAGCACATCGAGACCCAGCTCACCAATCAGGCTGACAGCATCGTGGAGCGGCTGGACGACGCCATTGCCGAGGGCAAGGTGCTGTCCAGCTGGTCCTTCGGGCAGCTGTCGGTCAACAGCGATTTTTTTGATAAACTCACGCTGGAACTGTACACCAAGGGCACCTTGAACAGCTTCTGCGTGGATATCTCGGACACTACCCTGCACACCATTTATAAGATCGAAAACCAGTCCTTCTGCAATCTGCACGGCACCTATCTTTCAGATTCTGCCAACAACGATAAGATCATTGCCACTGCCCTTGCCATGCGGCGCAAGTGCCGCAGCATGGGCAGCTTTGTGCAGACGCTCAACCCACCCCGGCTCTCCGGCTCGGCGCAGCTGTTGGTAGGGCGCACCACGGCGGACGGCAGCTACACCGTGCTGGTGACCACCAGCCTTGTGCACGTTGCCGAGGCCGGCAAGGTGCTCAGCACCCTGCTGCCGCTGGCTGCGGCGCTGATTTTCTGCTTTGCCATGTCGGCGGCGTGGCTGTTCAGCGAGTGGTTCACAAAGCCGCTGCGCCAGCTTTCCAGCGCCGCACGGCAGATGGCGCTGGGCAACTACGCCGTGCAGGTGGACAACCGCCGCAACGACGAGCTGGGCGACCTTGCCCGGGACTTTAACCACATGGCTGAGGAGGTGCAGCACGCGGTGCAGATGCAGCGCGATTTGCTGGCCAACGTCTCCCACGACCTGCGCACCCCGCTGACCCTCATCAAGGGCTACGCCGAGACGGTGCGCGACCTAACCGGTGACGACAAAGCCCACCGGGACGAGCAAATGAACATCATCGTGGACGAGGCCGACCGCCTGACCGCGCTGGTCTCCAGCGTGATGGAACTGAGCAAGGTGACCAGCGGCACCTATAAGTGCGAGCGGGTGCACTTTGACATGGGGCAGCTGTGCGACGAAGTAAGCGAGCGCTACGACGCAGTCTGCGCCCAGAACGGCTGGCAATTGCAGCTGGAGCTGCCGGAAGAGGAGCTGCCAGTCTACGCCGACCCAGACATGATGCAGCGGGCGCTGCACAATCTGCTGGGCAACGCCATGCACCACATCGGCAAGGACGGCATTTTTATCCTGCGCGCCTTCCGCTGCTCTGAGGGTGTGCGGGTAGAGGTGGAGGACCACGGCCCCGGCATTGCCGCCGCCGACCTGCCCTATATCTTTGACCGGTACTACCGCTCCCGCTCGGACGCAGGCAAGCAGGGCACCGGTCTGGGGCTTTCCATCACCAAGGCCATCTTCCAGCAGCACAGCTTCCGCTTCGGCGTACAAAGCACCGTAGGCAAGGGCACCACCTTCTGGTTCGTCATGAGCGATCTGCCCTATGTGGACGATTTTGAGGGCAAGTGAGCACCCCCTGTGATACAGAAAAAGCACCGGCAGTTTTCCAGATCTTCCAATCGGGAAACTGCCGGTGCTTTTATTATGTTCCGCTCTCTGCCGTATGGTAGATGCCAAAGGTGTTGTCCGGGGCGGGCATCTCCACCCGGGAGGCGCGGTCGTTCACCGCCCACATCATAGCGCCCATAGCGCCCAGCACCACCAGAATGATGAGCCATTTTACTGCATTGGGTAATTTTTTCATTCCGTTATCCTTTCCGTAGTCTCCATGCGGCACTTCTGCCGGGCAGCGCGCAGCAGCGCAGCGGCTTTGGCAGCCGAAAGCGCCTGTACCCAGCCGGGGCGCTCCCCTGCGCCCGCGCCGGTGCTGCCTGCTTCGGCAAAGCCGGCCAGCGCCGTGTCGGTGCGGTCGTTCCAGCCGGCAAAGCCCTCTGGCGCAATATGCGCCCCAAGGCGGCAGTCCAGCACCGCCGTTTTGCCGGTAGGCCGCCACGGTCTGCCCAGATACACGCTGCCCGCCGGGCAATCGTCCGAGACAAAATCGCAGTCCCAGAACACAAAGCCCAGCCCATCCGCCGCGCCGGAAGGCGCGGTGACCCAGCTGTGCGCAAGGCCATTGTCCACCGTGCGCAGGGTGCAGTGCTCAAACAGGGCGTCCGCCCCGCCAAAGATAAAATCGATGTCCCCGGCGATCTCGCAGGCGTGGTAATACTGTGCGCTTGCCCGGCGGGGTGCCAGCCCGCGCGGGCCCAGAAAGCCGTCCTTCTCCCGCTCCTTCTCCGGCAGAGGGGCGCAAAACAGGGTATCCTGATTGCCCAGCAGCCGCACGCGGCTGAACGCCGCCCGGGCGCTGTCCACATAGGCTGCGATGGCCTGTCCCGCCTTTGTGCCGGGACCTGCATCGTTCTCGATGGTCATATCCTCCACCCGCAGCTTCTCCCCGCTGAAAAAGGCGGTGTAGCTGCGGAAGGTGTGGGTGGGACGCCCGTCCGGGTGCGGCAGCTTGCCGCCATCGTTCCATACCAGCCGGGTGGCATCCATGCCCGCGCCCGCAAGGGTGATATCCTTTTTCTCACAAACCAGCTTTTCCCGGTAAATGCCCGGCGCGATGCGGATGACCGCAGGGCAGTCGTAGGGCACCGCCAGCACCGCCTCGGAAATGGTGGTAAACTGTCCGCTGCCGTCGGGTGCAACGTTGATGGTAAGCATAAGCCGCCTCCTGCGCCCGGCACTGCCGGGCTGAAAAATATGCTTCCAGTATACCCCTCCTTCCCGCAAATTGCAACGGAAACTCTGCCGCCGTTACCCGCTCTTTTCCAGCCGGAGCACGGCGGCGGTGATATCATCCGGGCGGCCGGTCTTTTGTGCGCGGATGCGGGCAGTCTCCACCAGCGTTTCGGCCAGCTTTTCCGGCGCGTCTCCTGCCGCCGCCGAAAGCTCCACCTGCTTTGCCACCCAGCCCGCGCCGTCCACCAGCAAGCCGTCCGATACCAGCACCGCATAGTCCCCGGCGGTCAGGTGCACCACCCGGCTCTGTCCGTTCACCCCGCCCAGCACCCCCATGGGCAGAGTGGCTTCGCCCACAGCCCGCACCCGCCCGCCGTGCACCAGAAACCCCGGAGCAGCCCCGGCCTTGAACAGCCGCGCCGTGCCGGTGTATAGGTCCACGCTGATGAGGTCCAGCGTTGCGCCGCTCTCGTCCTCGCTTTTCAGCGCCAGCGCCACGTTCACCAGCCGCGCCGCCAGCTCGGCGGTAAAGCCCGCCTTGAGCAGCCGGGCGGTCAGCTCTGCCGCCAGATTGCCGTCCACCGCCGCCGGGCGTCCGGTACCCATACCGTCACATAAGATCATCTGCGCCGCCGTAGGGCTGCAGAATTGCTGCACTGCATCCCCGGATACCTCACCCCGGGCGGCAGCGCTTGCCGCGCCGAACACCGCCCGCAGCGCCGGTCTTTCGCTGAACAGCAGGGTGGTCATACCCTTGCAGGAGAGCACCTGCGGCACTTCCAGCGTGCGGCGGCAGATATGCCCCACCTCCCCCGCCAGCGCCGCCAGCTCCTGCGGGGTGAACCGGGTGCGCGGCAGGGTGACGGCGGCATGGGTGCGCCCAAGGTCGTCCAGCGTGACGGCGCACTCCTGCGGCGGCGCACCCAGCCCGGTAAAGAACTCCGCCACCCGGCTGGATTTATAGGGTTCCGGGTCGCCGGGACGCCCCAGCTGCTCGCTGAGCACCCCAAGCGCTTCGGCTACGGCGCTGTACTGCTCGGTCAGGGCGGTGCGCATGGCTTCGGAATGGACGCGCGCTTCCTTGCGGCTGCGGTACAGCGCAAAGCTGCGCCCCGCCGCCGCACACAGCGCCGCCGGGTGGATGCAGCGGGACAATTGCCCAGGCAATTGCGCGGTCTCCACACTGCCATTCTGTTCCAGCAGCGGGCGCAGCGCTTCCATGCCTGCCATGGTGGCAGTGTATTCCTGCTTCCAGCAGGTCTCCCGCCGCCCGCAGTTAAAACAAAGGGTATCATGTACATTATCTATGACCCAGCGGAAACCTTCCCGCCGCCGGGGCAAGCCCTCGTAGACCGCGTTCACCGTCTCCGCCAGCGAGGAAAGGCTCTGCGCCACGGCTTCCAGCCGGGTAGATGCCGCCGCACTGCGGGCGGGCGCGGGGGCGCTCTCTCCGCTCTGTGAGATGTCTGCCGCCGGGGCAAGCCAACCGCCGGGCAGCAGGCAGACCACCGCCATGCCGCCGCAGGCGCTGAACAGCATCCCAAAGGCATTTCCGGGCGGCTGCACGCAGAGCACCCCGGATACACACCCGCCCGCGTAGGCGGCAAGGGTCTCCACCCGCCGTCCGGGTGCCAGCACCGCCGCCGCTGCTGTGGCACAGCCAAGCCCCGCTGCCGCCGGGGCAAGGGCAGGGTCTGCGGCGCAGAGGGCTGCGCCCAGCACCGCACTTCCGCTCAGGGCGGCAAGCTTCTGCGCCCGGCAGCACAGTGCCAGTTCTGCGGCGGCACACGCCAATACCCCGGGCGAAAACCACCCCCACCGCACACTGCCCAGCGCCGCCGCCACGGCTGCGCCCACCAGCAGCGTGCCCATGCCCGGGCGCTCCGGGGCAAATTTGCGCAGCCCAAAGCCGATGCTCACCGCAAGCAATGCGTCCGCCGCGCTGTACAGCAAAAGGTCTGCCCCGCCGCTGCTGCCCAGCGCAAAACACAGCGCCATGCCGGTCAGGGTGCCGCAGCCCGCCAGCGCGGCGGGCACAAACCTTTGCGGCAGCAGCCAGCGTACTGCCACGGCAGCGCCCAGCGCACACAGCTGACACAGGCTGCAGCGAGAGCGCCCCCCAGCCCATGGAGCAGCAGCCCCAGCGCCGCCCCTGCCGCGCAGGGGGCAAAGCAATCCTCTGCCAGCCCAAGGGTCAGCCCCAGTCCAAAAGGCATCAGCGCCCCGTACAGCACCGCCCAGCCGCCGGCAAAGCCGATGCCCACCGCTGCCAGCCGCCGCGCCGCCGGGCGCAGCATCGCCCGTGCCGCCAAGGGCGAAGGCTGCAAACACCGCCCGTCCGAAGATAAAACACCCATCCGCTCTGTCATAAAAATCCCCCGCTTTCCGGCGGGGATTTTTGTTCTGTTCCCCGCACTGTCTGCATATACTGTAACGCGGGGCAGCGGCAGTTTTTGGCGCGGTGCATAGAACCGTCCCAAACCCGCCCAAAGACGCAAAAAAGCCCTGCGGCCGTCATTTTGCCGCAGGGCTTTGGGGGTATTTTGTAAAACTTAACCGTTCAGCTTTGCAATGGCATCCTGCACGCGCTGCAGGGTCTTTTCGCGGCCCATCATGCAGGCAAGGTCGGTGCCGCCGCCGGGGGTGCGCTGCTTGCCGGACAGGGCAATGCCAAGCGGGTAGAGCAGCCAGCCGTTCTTTTTGCCCAGCTCCTCAGCCTTGGCCTTGCAGGCATCGAACACGGCATCGCGGTTTGCAAAATCCAGTGTCTCATCGCTCAGCACCGGCAGCAGGGCTTCCAGTGCTTCCTTGGCCGTTTCCGGGGTGGTCTTTTGCTTTTTGTTGGCGTACAGGCTCACGTCGTACTCCGGCATGGCGTCAAAGAAATCCAGCTGCTCGGGGATCTCGCCCAGCACCTCGCACCGGGGCTGCAGGTTTGCGCACAGCAGCTTTTTGTCGATGGCGCTGTGCACGGCGCTGTCGATCCACGGCTCGGCCTTTTTCTGGAACTCCTCGGGGCTCAGGCGGCGGATATACTCCGCATTGATGGCGCGCAGCTTGAGGGGGTCGAAGATGGCGGGAGACTTGGAGATGCCCTCCGGAGACCAGATCTTGACCAGCTCCGGCAGGGAGAAGATCTCCTGCTCGGCGTACTCGCCGCGGGGGCTCCAGCCCAGCAGGCAGATATAGTTCAGCACAGCTTCGGTCAGGTAGCCCTTAGCCACCAGATCCTGATAGCTTGCATCGCCGTTGCGCTTGGACAGCTTGTTCTGTGCGTCCTTCATAACCGGCGGGCAGTGGATATAGGTGGGGATGTCCCAGCCAAAGGCCTGATACAGCAGGTTATACTTGGGGGTGGAGGACAGGTACTCGCTGCCGCGGATGACGTGGGTAATGCCCATCAGGTGGTCATCCACAACGTTAGCAAAGTTATAGGTGGGCATCCCGTCGGTCTTGATCAGGATCTGGTCGTCCATCTCGCTGTTGTTCACCTCGATGTGGCCGTACACCACATCGTCAAAGCCGGTCACGCCCTCGCGGGGGATCTTCTGGCGGATGACGTAAGGCTCGCCTGCGGCAAGGCGCTTTTCCACTTCTTCCTTGGGCAGTTCGCGGCAGCAGCCGTCGTAGTGGGTCATCTCACCGGCAGCGCGCTGCTCGGCGTGCAGAGCTTCCAGCCGCTCCTCGGTGCAGAAGCAGTAATAGGCCTTGCCCTCTGCCACCAGCTGCTCGGCATACTGCTTGAACATCCCCATGCGCTCGCTCTGCACATAGGGGCCCACGGGGCCGCCGATATCCGGGCCCTCGTCCCACAAAAGGCCGGTCTCCCGCAGGGTGTTGTAGATGACATCCACAGCGCCCTCCACATAGCGGCCCTGATCGGTGTCCTCGATGCGCAGGATGAAGGTGCCATCCTCGTGCTTGGCCATCAGGTAGGTGTACAGGGCGGTACGCAGGTTGCCAACGTGCATATAACCCGTAGGCGAGGGTGCAAAACGGGTGCGGACTTTATTGCTCGGCATAGAAAAACGCTCCTTTATTCTCATGCAAAAAATTTGCGGATAGCTATGTTTTATTGTACTTATTCTGCGCAGATTTGTCAATGCGGGATAATATCATGCACCCATGCAAAAAGGGGCTGCTGCACACGGGCAGCGTCCTCGCCCTCTCAGTCAAAGCCTGTCGGCTTTGCCAGCTCCCCCAAAGTGGGAGCCCTTGGCAGTCCACGCAAACTCCATCTCTTTGCCAAGGCCTCTCCCTTTGGGAGAGGTGTCACCGTAGGTGACGGAGAGGGCGAGCCCGCTAAAGAAAAAGCATCCGCAACAACTATTCGCCGACTTTCTGAAATCCAGAAGCGATTGTTACAGATGCTTTTACTTTATACGATACTACGTCATGCAAAAGGAACGTCTGCTCGTAATATTATTCTCCGTCCTTCGGGTCATCCAGATGCTCGCGCCGTTTGCGTGTCAATGCGGCGCACAGCTGCAGCAATGCAAAGCACAGGATGCCGGTAAAAACACCGGCAAAAACAGCACCGACCCAGTATCCATAGGAAAAACCGCAGATCAGCGTAACCGCCACCGCAGCCACCAGAGAATACACGGCATTGGCCGGGGCCTTATCCGAAAGGTGGCGATCCCACAGACCATTGCGCAGACACGCGACAACCGTATAGATACAGCCGATCATGAATACGACCCACTCTCCGGCAGCCTTGTCCGCAGCCCCGAACATCGTCTGCACGATCCACGCCGCCAGAAGGCTGCCCCACAGCAGCCAGAAGCCATGGCTTTCAATTTTGCGCATGGTCTGCTCCTGCATCTCGTCCAACCGGTTTTTCTTGCTGTATAGTGAAAATTTCATAACTCATTCCTCCCAGAACAGTTCATCCAATGTCTTATCCAGAATTTTACAGATACTGCGGCAAAGGTTGATGGTGGGGTTGTACTCCCCTTTTTCAATGGCGTTGATAGTCTGGCGCGAAACGCCTGCCGCTTCGGCAAGCGCTCCTTGCGTCATGTCCTTTTCCGCACGGGCGGCCTTTAATTTCAGATTCTTCGGCATTGATACGCTCCTTTCCTGCCGGGTCGGCATTTGTTTTATCCTCTGGACATATAGTAGCATTTACTATTCTAAATGTCAAGTATATATTACAAAAAGTTTTTATGAGCAGACAAAAAGCACCCCGGCTGTTTCCAGCCGGGGTGCTTTGCGGTTATGATTATTTCAGCACGACTTCGCCGTTTTCATCGGCATCCACCACAAGGGTGCCGCCGGATGCCAGCGTGCCGTCAATCAGGCGCTCGGCGGCGGGGTCCTCCACAGCCTTGCGGATGACGCGGCGCAGGTCGCGGGCGCCGAAGCGCCCGCCCTGACTCTTTTGCACCAGCGCCTTGAGCGCTGCCGGGGTGTAGCTGTAAGCGATGCCCTTGGCTTCCATGCCGGGCTTGTACTCGTCCAGCATCAGGGCGGCGATGCCTTCCAGCGTCTGCTGGCTCAGCGGCTTGAAGGCGATGACCTCATCCACACGGCCAAGGAACTCCGGCCGCAGGAACTGCGCCAGCGCCTTGCGGGTCTTTTCCTCGCTGCGCTGCTCCTCGCTCTTGTTGAAGCCAAGGCTGCCCGCGCTCTGGTCGCTGCTGCCGGCGTTGGAGGTCATGCAGATGACCGTGTTGGAAAAAGAAGTCCACCGTGCGTCCCTGCGCATCGTTGATCTTGCCCTCGTCCAGGATCTGCAGCAGAATGTTCATCACATCCGGGTGTGCCTTTTCGATCTCGTCAAACAGTACCACGCTGTACGGGCGGCGGCGCACCTTTTCGGTGAGCTGACCGGCTTCCTCGTAGCCCACATAGCCCGGAGGAGAACCGATCATGCGGGACACCGCGTATTTTTCCATGTACTCGCTCATATCCAGACGGATGAGCGGGTCGGGACCATCGAACAGCTGTTCTGCCAGCTGCTTGACCAGCTCGGTCTTGCCCACGCCGGTGGGGCCCACAAAGATGAAGCTTGCGGGGCGGCGGCGGCCGGAAAGGTCGGCGCGGCTGCGCTTGATGGCCTGCGCCACCAGATGCACGGCTTCGTCCTGACCGATGACCTTCTGCTTGAGGGCATTTTCCAGCCCTGCCAGCTTGACGAACTCGGTCTCCCGAATTTTCACCGCCGGGATGCCCGTCCACAGCTCGATGACCTTGGCTACATCGTCCATGGTCACCTGAATTTCGCTGGCAGCGGCCTGCTTGGCGGGCAGCTCGGATTCCAGCTTGGCGATGCGGGTCTTGCGCTCGGCTACGCGCTCGTAGTCGATGGCTTCGTTCACATCCGCGCTTTCCATCTCAGCTTCTTCCTGCTTCAGGGCGTCCAGCTCCTTCTGCATTCCCAGATACTCGGAGATGACCGGGTGCGCCAGATTGCAGCAGGCACAGGCTTCGTCCAGCAGGTCGATGGCCTTATCCGGCAGAAAACGGTCGGTGATGTAGCGCTCGCTCAGGGTGACCACCGCCGAAAGCACCTCGGCGGGCACCTGCACATGATGGTACTGCTCGTAGTAGCGCTTGATGCCGTTCATCACGGCAAGGGTGTCGGCTACGCTGGGCTCTTCCACCCGCACAGGCTGGAAACGGCGTTCCAACGCCTGATCTTTTTCAATGTACTTGCGGTACTCGGTAAAGGTGGTGGCACCGATGACCTGAATTTCGCCGCGGGAGAGGGCGGGCTTTAAGATATTGCCCGCGTTCATGGCGCCCTCGCTCTCGCCGGCGGAGGTGATGGTGTGGATCTCGTCAATGAACAGGATGACGTTGCCTGCGGCCTTTACCTCGCTCAGCAGACCCTTGACCCGCTGCTCGAACTGACCGCGGAACTGGGTGCCTGCCACAAGGCTGGTGAGGTCCAGCAGAAAAATTTCCTTATCCCGCAGACCGATGGGCACCTGACCCTTGGCAATGCGCTCGGCAATGCCCTCGGCAATGGCGGTCTTGCCCACACCGGCTTCACCGATAAGGCAGGGGTTATTCTTCTGGCGGCGGCTCAAGATCTGGATGGTGCGGTAAATTTCGCGGTCGCGGCCGATGATATCATCCAGCTTGCCCTCCCGCGCCTTGCGGGTCAGGTTTTCGCAGTAGGTATCCAGAAACTTGCGCTTGGGCGGCTTTTTGCCGTTTTTGCGGTCGGCCTTTTTTTCGCCGTCCTGCTTCTCCGTGCCGGTAAAGCCCAGCGGGAAGGTGGCATTGCTGCCGGGTACAAGATCCTCGTCCATGTTCTCCGCATCGGCATCCTCGCCGCTGCCGGACATATTCATCAGCATGGAAAGGGGGTTGGAATCGCCCAGCTCCTCCATCATGCTCTCCATGCGGTTTTCCATGTTATCCAGATCCTGCTCCGACATCCCGAATTGTTTCATCAGATCGTCCACGGGCTTGATGTGCAGTTCCCGGGCACAGTGCAGACAGTACCCTTCCTGCTTCATCTGACCATTCTCCATCCGCTGGATAAAGATGATCGCCGGACGCTTCTGGCATCGAATACAGACCATAGTTCCTCCTTGTCGCCCCTGTTACAAAAAGGGGTTGAACATATTAAACGCTTTATAGTAAAGACTGCTGTGCATCACAGTGTCGTTGAGCACATTTAAATTGCCGCCGGTGATGACCACAAGGCCCCACACCACGCACAGCACGAGGTATAGGTCCAGCAGAGCGGTCATACCGCCGGTCAGCCAGCCCAGACCCCGGTTCACTGTACCGATGACCGGGAGCTTATTCACCAGCCCCAGCACGGTAACCAGCATACTGACCAGCAGCCGCAGCACCGCGTAGAACACAAAGAACAGCACCAGCATGATCACCGGGGTGAGCAGCGGCTGCAATACTTTTTCCACGATGGTATCGGCAAGCACCACGGCGTTATCTGCCAGCACAGCGTTGATGCTGCGCTCGCAGGCTGCCACGATGGAGGCGCGGAAGCTTTCGGGCAGAAAGCCCGCGTACTGCTGCGCAATGCCGGAAAGGTTCACCACGCCGTCCTCCGAAAGGTGGGCGGCGATTTGGGTACGGAAGCCCCCGGCCAGCAGATTTTCAAACACCCAGCCCGCGCAGGCGGCAGAGAGCTGCCGTGCGCCCAGCAGGCTGATGAGGTTGCCGGACAGCTGCACGATGCTGGCAAGAAAACCCTTGCGGGCGTAGCGCACCATCAGCACCAGCCAGACCACCGTACATAGGATATCAAAAAGAAATGACGGATTCTTGAACATATCTTGTTTTCCCTGTTATAAAGATCACTTTCCCCGCAAAAATACTGGTTTTCCCCTCGTTCACCGGGCGCTGGAAGCCGTTTGCTCCGGCGGAGCGATCTGCTGCACCGTGTTGCCGCACAGCACCAGCAGCTGCTTACCCGCGATGAGCGCCTGCGGACGGACGGAAAGTTCCTGTCCCCACTGATACACCCCGTCTGCAGCAAAACATTCCACACCACTGTCGGTAAGCAGATAAAAGTTTTGACCCCGGCGCAGGATCTGGTTTGCCGCAGGCACGTTGCCGCTGTACTGCACGTTCAGATCTTTATCCAGCAGCACGGCGGTGCACACCTGCCCGTTTTCCAGCAGCAGAGCGGCGTTTGCGCCATCCTGCGAAACGCTGACAAGGCTGCCGCCGCCAAGGTCAAAGCGCCCCCGCTCGCCGCCGTCCGCACCGTACACCACGGCGCAGTTCTCATACACAGCCAGCACGGTGTCGTTGTTCAGCCAGCCCAGCCACTGGGGCACGCTGTCCCCGCTGCTCAGCTGCACCGGGTCACCCTGCGCAAGGTTGAGCACAAAGAGATTCGCCTGTAATTGTCCCGCACTTGAGGTGACCGCCGCCACCGCCAGACGGCGGCTGTCGGCGGCAAAGGCCATCCGCACCGGGGTGCCCTGCGCGCCGGTCATATCCCAGTGCAGCTGTTCGCTCATGGTGGAGGTGTACACGGTCAGCCGGGCGGTGCTGTCGGCCGAATCGGTAGCCACGGCCAGCGTGCCGGTGTCCGACATGGCGCACAGATAGATGCTGTTTTCCAGCGTTTTGCTGTACAGGTTCTGGGTGCGGCTTTCCACCCGCAGCTCGTTGCCGGAGCGGTTGTACAGCACAAAGCGGGTCTTGCCCGCAGCCAGCGCCGGACGGGCGTAGCCGCTCTGGATGCCGGCAAGGCGGGTGCCGCCTAAGCTGTACACCGCGCAGGCATCCTCGTCCATGGCTGCAAAGCTGCCGGACATGGGCTGCACTGCCGTTAAATCACCAAGGCCGGTCTGCTGCGGCCAGCCCACCGCCGGGGAAAGGGCGATGTGCACCGTATCCACCAGATCCTTTACCCGGGCGATGGATGCACCCACCGCGCCGGTGGCAAACAGAGTGACCAGTATCAGCGCCGCCAGAAGAATGGCGGTGCGGCGTAAACGGCGGCGGCGCACCCGCTGGCGCGCTGCTTCCAGATATTCCACACGCCCGGCAGAAAGCGGCTCTCCGTCCGGGTTGCTGCCGCCGCGATGAAGCTTTTTCATAGTTGCTCTTCCTTCCTTTCCGGGTATTCCACACACTTCAGGAACAAGCCCTTTGCAGGCAGAGTAGGGCCTGCCCGGCTGCGGTCCCGGCTTGCCAGAATGGCGGGGATGTCCGCCGCGCGCAGCCGCCCCGCGCCCACCTCGCACAAAGTACCCGCCAGAATGCGCACCATGTTGTACAGGTAGCCGTCGGCGGTCACCTCAATGTCCACCTCGTCCCCGCGCCGGGTGACATGGCAGTCCGTGATGGTGCGCACGGTGTCCCCATGAGCGGCGGCAGAACTGCCCGCCGCGCACAGCGCCAGAAAATCGTGGGTGCCCACGAACTGCTGCGCCGCCGCCTGCATGGCAGTTTCGTCCAGCCGCCGGGGCACCCGGGTGTAGTAGGCGGCGTCAAAGGGCGAGTCGATGGGGTGGTTATGGATGCGGTACAGATAGGTCTTGGTATGGGCGGCGTACCGGGCGTGGAAGTCCTCCGGCACGGTCTGCGCCGCAAGCACCCGGATATCCGGCGGCAGATGCTGGTTGAGCGCCAGCGGCAGCTTCTGGGGCGGGATGCGGGTGTCGGCATGGAAGTTCAGCCGGAAGCCCAGCGCGTGCACCCCGGCATCGGTGCGGCTGCAGCCCTTGATATCGGGCCGTGAGCCCAGCACCGCTTCCAGTGCATCCTGAAAGGTGGCCGCCACGCTGCGCCCGTTGGGCTGCACCTGAAAGCCGCAGTAATTTGTGCCGTCGTAGGCTAATGTGAGCAGAAAATTCATAAAAACCAACTCTTATTCTGCCGGGCTCGCCCTCTCAGTCAAGGCCTGCTGCCTTGACAGCTCTCCCAAAGGGAGAGCCCTTGGCAAAACCGGAAAGTTTGCGTGGACTGCCAAGGCCTCCCCCTTTGAGGAAAGACTTCCCCCGGCCGGGGGAAGATGTCGCGCAGCGACAAAAGGGGGAATGTGGCATTGCGAAGCAATGACGGAGAGGGCGAGGCTGTTAATCTTTAATAATTCGGGAACACCAGCCGGGAGGCAAGGATGACGGCAAAGCAGGCAATGCAGACCGCAAGGTCGATATAGTCCTGCTTTTCGCAGCGCAACACCTTCAGGCGGGTGCGGCCTGTGCCGCCGCGGTAGCAGCGGCACTCCATGGCCATAGCCAGCTCGTCCGCGCGGCGGAAGGCCGAGATGAACAGCGGAATGAGCACCGGCACCAGCGCCTTGACCCGGTCGGTCATTTTGCCGGTGTCCAGCTGCGCGCCGCGCGCCTTCTGCGCGTTCATGATCTTATCCGTCTCCTCGATGAGGGTAGGGATAAAGCGCAGCGCAATGCTCATCATCATCGCCAGCTCGTGCACCGGGAAGTGCAGCTTGCCCAAGGGCTTGAGCAGCTGCTCAATGGCATCGGTCAGCACGATGGGGCTGGTGGTGTAGGTAAGCAGGCTGGTGCCCGCAATGAGCGCCATCACACGCACTGCCATCAGCACCGCGTAGCGCACGCCCTCGGCGTAGATGTTCAAAAACCAGAAATGCACCAGCGGGTCGCCCTCGCCGGAAACAAAGAAGAGGTTCAGCACCGCCGTGAACAGCACGATGGGCAGAATGGGCTTCAGGCTTTTGCCGATCATCTTGACCGGAATTTTTGCCACCTTGTACATGACTCCCAAAAAGAGGATGGACAAAGTAAGCCCCAAGGGATTGGAGGCTGCAAACAGCAGCACGATATAAGCGACCGTCAGCACAAGCTTCAGTCTGGGGTCGAACCGGTGCACCAGACTGTTGCCCGGGAAGTGCTGACCGATGGTGATATCTCGCAGCATCAGACAGCACCCCCTTTCCGGGCAGCGCTGCGGGGCAGCACAAGACTTTCCCCGGCATCGCGGCGGCGCTTTGCTTCCAGCAGGGTCTTGACCGCGTAGGGGATGGTGTACACGTCCGCCGGGACGTCCACCCCCATCTCCCGCAGCTTGAGGAAAATTTTAGTCACCTGCGGCACCGACAGCCCCAGCTCCAGCAGCTCCGGGGCGCGGGCAAAGACCTTTTCCACCGTGTCGTACATGGCAATTTTCTTGTTGCTCATCACCAGCACGCGATTGGCGTACTTGGCGATATCCTCCATGCTGTGGGACACCAGCAGCACGGTGGTGCCGGTCTTTTTGTGGTACTCCTTCACCTCGGAAAGAATATCGTCCCGTCCCTCCGGGTCAAGACCGGCGGCGGGCTCGTCCAGCACAAGGATGCGGGGCTTCATGGCCATGACGCCAGCCACCGCCACCCGGCGCTTCTGACCGCCGGACAGCTCAAAGGGGCTGCGCTCCAAAAGTGCCGGGTCCAAGCCCACAAAGTCTGCGGCTTCGTGGACGCGGCGGTCTACCTCGGCCTCGTCCAAGCCCATGTTCTTGGGGCCAAAAGCGATGTCCTTGTAGCAGGTCTCCTCAAACAGCTGGTATTCCGGGTACTGGAACACAAGCCCGGTGAGGAAGCGGAAATCCCGGATCTTTTCCGGGTCTGCCCACAAGTCGCGGCCGTCAATGTAAATTTTGCCGCTGGTGGGCTTGTTCAAGCCGTTCATGTGGGTGATGAGGGTGCTTTTGCCGGAGCCTGTCGCCCCGATGATGCCCACAAAATCGCCCTCTTCTACAGTAAAGCTCACGTCATCCAGCGCGGTCACTGCGGTGGGCAGGCCGGGGTTATAGACGTAGCTCAGATGTTCTACCTTAATGATATCTGCCATTTCGTCCGCCCCCCTTACTGCAGCAGCTCATACAGCGCCTGTGCGCAGGCACCGGTGTCGATGATGCCCTCCGGCATCGGGATACCGGCCTTCACCAGCTCGTCCCGCAGTTCAGCGGCCTGCGGCACGTCCAGATGCAGCGAACGCACCTTCTCGGTCTGGCTGAACACCTCTTTCGGGGTGCCCTCCATCACCACATGGCCCTTGCTCATCACCAACACACGGTCGGCCTGTGCGGCTTCTTCCATATAGTGGGTGATGGACACCACCGTGATGCCCATGTTCCTGTTCAGGTAGTGGATGGTCTGCATCACCTGCTCGCGGCCGCGCGGGTCCAGCATGGCGGTGGCTTCGTCCAAAATCAGGCAGTCCGGGCGCATGGCAACCACACCGGCAATGGCCACGCGCTGCTTCTGACCGCCGGAAAGGTTGTGGGGTGCGCGCTCGCGGTATTCGTAGATGCCGGCCATCTTCATGGAGTCGTCCACCCGGCGGCGCATCTCGTCCTGCGGCACACCGAGGTTTTCCAGTGCAAAGGCCACGTCCTCTTCCACCACGGTAGCAACGATCTGGTTGTCCGGGTTCTGGAACACCATGCCCACGGTCTGGCGGATATCGTAGAGTTTCTCTTCGTCTGCGGTGTCCATGCCCTCCACATACACCTTGCCGCTCTCCGGCAGCAAAATGGCGTTGAAGTGCTTGGCCAGCGTGGATTTACCACAGCCGTTTGCACCCAGCACCGCCACGAACTCCCCGCGCTTTACTTGCACGGATACGCCGTCCAGCGCATAGACCGGCTGCTCGGCATCGTAGCGGAACTTCAAATTTTCAGCAGTTAAAATCGTTTCACTCATGCTTTGTTTCTCTTTCTGGTGGTGCGCCCCTCTGAAAGGGGCTGTACCCCATTCTTAGCATATATTTATCTCAGTCACGGCTGTCGCCGTGACTGAGATAATATTTTACTTTCATTCTTCCCAAATCGCGGTGGCGCCGCAGGGCACCACGCCGCCGGTGGCAGACACCGGCAGACCGATCTCGTCGCAGCTGGTTTTTCCACCAAAGCGGGGCACCAGCGTGGTCTTGAGCATATACTCCATGACTGCCGGGGACAGACCGGTGGTGTAGCTGTTGACCGCAAAGAACAGCGGGGTATCGCTGAGCACTTCTTCGCACTGGCTGATGAGGTCATAGATGCAATCCTCCAGCTTCCAGATCTCGCCGCCGGGGCCGCGCCCGTAGCTGGGCGGGTCCATGATGATGCCATCGTAGGTGTTACCGCGGCGCTTTTCCCGCGCCACGAATTTGGCGCAGTCGTCCACCAGCCAGCGGATGGGCTTGTCGGTCAGGCTGCTTGCCACGGCGTTGTCCTTGCCCCATGCCACGATGCCCTTGGAGGCGTCCACATGGCAGACGGTGGCACCGGCAGCGGCACAGGCCAGCGTAGCGCCGCCGGTGTAGCCAAACAGGTTCAGCACCTTCACCGGGCGGTTCGCGGCGCGGATCTTCTGCTGGTACCACGCCCAGTTGACCGCCTGCTCCGGGAACACGCCGGTGTGCTTGAAGCCGGTGGGGCTGACGATAAGGGTGAGCTTATCCTCCCCCTCGCCGCAGCTGATCTTCCACTTTTCCGGCAGACGGCGGCGGTACTCCCACTCGCCGCCGCCCTGATTGGAGCGGTGGTAGATGGCATCTGCCTTTGCCCAGAGGGGGCTCTGCTTGGGGGTCTTCCACACCACCTGCGGGTCGGGGCGGATGAGCAAAGTTTCTCCCCAGCGTTCCAGCCGGTTGCCGTCGGTGGCATCCAGCAGCTCGTAGTCTTTCCAAGTATCTGCAGGGCGCATAGCGTCCTCCTTCCGTTTACTGCTTCAAATTCCTATATAATAAGTCAGAACAGGCTCTGCTGGCCGTTTTCCTCGGCGCTGCCGGTCTCCGGGGCCTTCATGCCCAGATGCTCGTAGGCAAGGCGGGTGGCGCAGCGTCCGCGCGGGGTGCGGGTCAAAAAGCCCATCTGCATCAGATACGGCTCGCACAGATCCTCCAGCGTGACGGCCTCCTCGCCCAGCGCGGCAGCCAGCGTTTCCAGACCTACCGGGCCGCCGTTGTACATCTCAATGATGGCGCGCAGCAGGCTGCGGTCCAGCTCATCCAGACCCAGCGCGTCCACGTCCATCCGCTTCAGACCCAGCAGTGCCACGTCCCGATCGATGATGCCGTCACCCAGCACGGTGGCGAAGTCGCGGATGCGCTTCAAAAAGCGGTTTGCCACGCGGGGGGTGCCGCGGCTGCACTTTGCCAGCTCATAAGCGCCTTCCGGGGTGATGGGCTGATCCAGAATGCCCGCCGACCGCATGATGATGCGGGAAAGCTCGTCCGGGCTGTACAGTTCCAGCTTGAGCAGCACGCCAAAGCGGTCGCGCAGGGGGCCGGTGATCTGTCCGGCGCGGGTGGTAGCGCCCACCAGCGTGAACCGGGGCAGGTTGATGCGGATGCTCTGGGCGCTGGGGCCCTTGCCGATCATGATATCCAGCGCGTAGTCCTCCAGCGCGGGGTACAGCACCTCCTCCACCTGCCGGGACAGGCGGTGGATCTCGTCGATGAACAGCACATCGCCCTCCTGCAGGTTGGTCAGCAGGGCGGCAAGGTCGCCGGGCTTTTCAATGGCCGGGCCGCTGGTGATGCGGATCTGCACCCCCATCTCGTTGGCAATGATGCCCGCCAGTGTGGTCTTGCCCAAGCCCGGCGGGCCGTAGAGCAGAATGTGATCCACCGGCTCGCCCCGGCGCTTGGCGGCTTCCAGATAGATTTTCAGGTTCTGCTTGGCCTTTTCCTGCCCGATGTAGTCCTCCAGATGCTGCGGGCGGAGGTTATTTTCCTCACTGTCCGCCGGGGTCATGACGGGCTGCATCATTTTTGCGCCGTACAGCGCGGTATCGTCCTGCATCGTTTACCTCCTGCCCGCCATGCTGCGCAGCGCCAGCTTGATGATCTCTTCCACCGGGAGCGTGCCATCGATCTTGGAGACGGCCAGCGCGGCTTCGCTCTGGCTGTAGCCCAGCGACACCAGCGCTGCAATGGCCTGTGCACTGCTCTGGGTCGCGGGCGTGTCGGCGGCAGAGCCCGCCACATCCTCCAGCGAGATGCCGTCCACAAAGCCCTTGGACACCTTATCCTTCAGTTCCAGCACGATGCGCTGCGCCAGCTTCGGGCCCACGCCGGAGGCAGCCTTAAAGGCCTTGTGGTCCCCTGCCGAGATGGCAAGCGCCACCCGCTGCGGCTCCATGACGCTGAGGATGGCAAGCCCCACCTTGGGGCCAACGCCGGACACGGCGGTCAGCATCTCAAAGCAGGCCTGCTGCTCCTCGGTGGCAAAGCCGTACAGGCTTACATCGTTCTCGGTCACGCTCATCACGGTGTACAGAGTAGTCTCCTGCCCCACACCGGGCAGCGCCCCCGCCACGCTGGCCGGGCACTGGGTATAGTAGCCCACGCCGCCGCAGCTGAGCACCACGGCGTTCAGGCTTTTTTTCACGATTTTTCCAGTCAGACAGTAGATCATTTGAATAAAACCCTCTCAGTCAATGCCTTACGGCATTGCCAGATTCCCCCTTTTGTCGCTGCGCGACATCTTCCCCCGGCGCGGGGGAAGTCTTTCCTCTCAGGGGGAGCTTTTTATCGGTTAAATCGGTCCCGCCACCCGGCGGGTATAGCGGTTGAGCTGGTTGCCGTTGGTGTGGCAGAAGGTGATGGCCATTGCCAGCGCATCGGCGGTATCGTCCGGCTTTGGCACGGCGGGCAGATGCAGCAGTACCCGGGTCATCTCCTGCACCTGCTTTTTCACGGCCTTGCCGTAGCCGGTGACCGCCTGCTTGACCTGCATGGGGGTGTACTCGTAGATGGGCAGCCCCGCCTGCGCCGCCGCCAGCAGAATGACCCCGCGCGCCTCGGCTACGCCGATGACGGTGGTCTGGTTGTGCTGGTAGAACAGCTTTTCGATGGCCAGCACCTCGGGCTGCGTCCGCTCGATGACCTCTTTGATGCCCGCATACACCTCGTCCAGCCGCCGCTCGAACGGCACGCCGGCGTCGGTACACACCGCGCCGAAATCCACCGGTGCAAAGCGGTTTCCCGCGTAATCCACCACGCCCCAGCCCACGATGGCGTAACCGGGGTCGATGCCCAAAACTCTCATGCTGCTTTCCCTTTCCGACACTACTCCTATTATAGTTTTCTATTATAGCACAACGTCTGGTTGGGGGCAACAAGAAAGCTGTCGCCCACCGCCCTAAAATCCGCGCTGCACCGCACAGAAGCCGGATTTCGGGGTGCTTTTTCAAAAAAGTTTTACAATTTTTGAAAAAAGGCCTTGCTTTTTGGCATCGGATATGGTATTATAATCTAGCTGATTTCGGCAAAACAGAATATGGACGGTTAGCTCAGCTGGTAGAGCATCTGCTTGACGTGCAGGAGGTCACAGGTTCGAGTCCTGTACCGTCCACCATACAGTTCGTACTCGAACCCAATTCTTTATGAAAAAGGGTTCGGGTACGTTTTTTGTTTACAGAAAATCCTGAGAAAGGAGAAAGATCACATGAAAGAGTACAATAAAGATTTTGACATTGATTTTTCTCCCATGTCGGATGAAACCATGTCGTGGCTGGACGAACTACTCATGACCTGTAAGTGTTTTCATGTGGATTACTATAATGCGTCCGAAAAAGACCGTGCTTTTGTGGAAGCCGTGGCGCGGAAAAACTATGGCTTGAAGCAAGCACGCAACAGCGGAAAGCCCGCATCTACCGTTGCGCCGTTCTTTGGCATTCATCGTGCCGGCTGAACACATCGGGTTCAACTGCCGCTGACAATGCTCCACCACATCCCCAGGCCATTCGGTCTGGGGATTTTTTGTGTCATTCGCCAGCCCGGAACAGCAAACCGAGAATTTCACTCTTATCGGGGTGTTCTTTCCTTGGCGGGTGTGGTATACTCGGTTTAGCGCAACAAATCGGAATTGGGAGGCTCGAATCATGTGGAATGAATTAGGCATCAGCGGTGGAACCGCAATTGTTATTTTGATCGCGCTGTATTTCGTTATCAAATGGGCAGTGAGAAACGGCATCAAAGAAGCCTACCGTGCTATCACGGGAGAGAAAACCAATGAAGATATCCAAAACGAAACAGAACTGAAAGAACTTGGCTTGGATTCAGAAGATCAATAAATCTGCGCTCGTTCCCGGCAAAGAGCAGCGCATAAAACCCACATAAAGGAGATGCTTCCCCATGGAATACAAACGTTTTGGCAATAAGATCATTGTCCGCATCGACAAGGACGAGGAGATCCTAGAACAGGTCAAAAAACTTGCCCTGAAAGAAAACATCCGCCTTGCCGCCGTGCAGGCGCTGGGCGCCACCAATAGCTTTACCGTGGGCGTATATAATGTAGCAGAGAAGCAATACTACGCCAACACCTTCAGCGGCAGCTTTGAGATCGTGTCCCTGACCGGCACCATCAACACCATGAACGGTGAATTCTACACCCACCTGCACATGAGCGCCGGAAACGACAAGGGCGAGGTGTTCGGCGGGCATCTGAACCGGGCGGTGGTCAGCGCCACCTGCGAGATGGTGGTGGATGTTCTGGACGGCACGGTAGACCGCCAGTACGACCCCGTTACCGGGCTGAACCTGTTCAAGTTCTGAGCTTCTTTTCAAGTCAAAACCACCGGCTGAGCCGGTGGCTTGAGTAAGCCCTAGAAGGGCATAATACTAGCAAAGCCCCTTAAGGGGCCACGAATGGGTCTGCCAACTGCATTCCTGTCTCGTGGCAGGCCCCTCAAGGGGCCCTTTTATTTACGCCTTAGTTTCCTTGCTACCCGTAAACGGGTCCACGAACTCCTTAAGGCTCAACTGATCGGCAATCTGGTCCTGTTGCAGTTGATTTTTAATGTACTCTTGGATTTTCTTTTTTGTTCTTTCCTACCGTATCCACGAAGTATCCCCTGGCCCAGAAATGCCGATTGCCATACTTGTACTTCAGATTTGCATGTCTGTCGAAAATCATGAGACTGCTCTTTCCCTTGAGATATCCCATGACATAGGAAATGCTGTACTTCGGCGAAAAACTTATCAGCATATGGATATGGTCAGGGCAGGCCTCCGCTTCAATGATTTCAATACCTTTTTGTTCGCACAACTGGCGCAGTATCTGCCCTATATCCTTTTTGATCTGACCGTAAATTACCATTCTCCGATATTTCGGTGCAAACACTACATGGTATTGACATCTCCACGTGGTATGGCTTAAACTATCTACGTCTTTGTTATCTTTCATTTCAAAGATAAACCTTCCTGTTCCTAGAATGTGGTTGGCAAACCCACACTCTATTCTACGGGGAGGTTTTCTCTTTGTCTAGGGCTAAAGCCGTTTTTATTCCACCAGCAAAGCTGGTGGTTGTCGCTCGCTCAAGCTACCCAAAACGAGAAAGTCCGCTGCGCGGTGTCTGCGCAGCGGACTTTTGTTTATAGCTCTTCCCGGCGGGTGTAGGGCGTCATGCCGTGGTCTGCGGGGTCGTAGGCTTCCAGCACGGTAATGTAGTTTTCCTGAAAGTGGCACAACACGGTCTTTAAAATGCCGCTCAGCTGCCCCTTTACCGTGATGGTGGACAGGACAAAGTCTGCCACCAGCTGCACCGTCTCCGGCTGCAGCTCAAAGCACAGGCCCACCGCCAGCATAGGGATGACGATCTGCTGCGCCTGCAGCGGCACCGCGCTGCCCAGCTTTTCCAGTACCGGACGGCTCAGCGCCGAGGCTGCCTGTACGCAGCGCTCCACCTTTTCCTGCGGGAAGCGCTGCATCAGTTCCATGCTGCGCAGCTGTGCCACCACGGCGGCATCGTCACGCACGATGCCCCGGGTCACCTCTTCCTCCGTGCGGGTGGTCGCGCATTGCAGCATACAGCGCATGGCGTCCTCGTAGTCCTCGTAGTAGGTCTGACGGTCGCAGAACAGGTCCAGCATGGAGCGCAGCACGGCATCGGTCTCCTCGGAGACCGCCAGCCGCCCAAAGTCCATCGGCGTGCCTTCCATCCCTGCGCTGCGGTCGTTCAGTGCCTGCAGCTCCGCCGGGATGACCGTGGAGGGCAGAAAGCGGTCGTTGCCGTTGCGGTAAAAGCCCCACTCTGCGGGCAGGATGCGGGGGATGACATCGCCGCTGGAAACGATATTGAAGATATTGCTGGTGCCCCAGTCCTTTTTCAGTCTGCCGTCTGCCGCGTGGTTGTTGTCATAATCCTGCTGCAAATCGGGGCAATCTGCCGCCGTCAGGGACGCCGGGGCGGCAAAGGTATAGACAAAGGTGTTTTTCTTTTCCAGCTGCGGCAGCACAGCGGGCAGGCGCGCCGCCACAAGGTTCGCCACACCGCCGTCTCGGCTGTAACCGCCCATCCAGAGCTTCAGAGTGCCCAGCGGCTGACGCTTTGCCGACGTCTGAACGTATCCTCGTATTTTTTCAACCAGCTGCCGCGCCGCCGTCACAAAGCCGACGTGGGCGCTGCCCGGCCCTGCATGAAGGTTGCCGGACCACTCGGCCCCATAGCCGGAGCCGCGCAGGAACGCCCCGATGATGGTCACCTGCCTGCCGCCGCGCACCAGCGTTTTGCGGGCGATGGCGCAGCCCACGGTGTCCGGGGTGTCGTTCAGGCTGTGGGTATAGTTGAACAGCTGCACCTCAGTAAAGCCCAGCTTTGCAAAGGCGTCCCGGATATGGTCGGCACGGCCGACCTCGCCCTCCATCCAATAGCGCTGGTCGCTCTCCCATGTACAGTCGGCGGCTGCCGCCATGCCCAAGGTGGCCAGCGCCAGCTGGTTGTCGTACTCCGTGGCAGGGTGGTCGAACAGGCTGTCGCTGTAATAGTAGTCGTGCCGCAGGTCGGCACCGCAGCGGTCGCTGCGGTACCACAGGGTATAGTAGTCGTCCGGTACGGCGCGGCCGACCAAGGCTGTAGCCGCCCCGGCCTGCGGCAGCGCCGCAGCGGGTGCAAGCGTCCCCGCTGCAAAGGTCACCGCAAGACCCTTGCAAAAATCCCGTCGTTTCATGGTTTCATCCCCCGCATCCTGCCCTGCGGCCTGTGCACCGCAGGCTTTTTTTATAGTATAAACCTTTTTGCCGCCGGATGCAATTTTTACTTGCGGCGGCAGACGGGACGATTTAGAACGCGCGCCGCTATCGGGTTGCGGCACCCAGCATCCGCATCGTGCCTTGAGCGGCACTTGCGTCTTGCTGGCCGCTGCCCCAACAACTCCTCCCTGTTTCCGCCGCTGGCGGCGGTCGTCGTCGTTGCACTCTGGGCATAATCAGCGGAATTGGATTTTTATTCGGGATTCAGAAAAGCCTGCGGGCTTTTCTGAATCCCCTTTCACGGAGGGGTCGTAAAGGAAAACGGCATTTGCAGTGCCGCTTTCTGCGAAAGCGCGGCGCTGCGGGCGGGCGCTTGCTCCCCCGAGAGGGACGACTTCCCCGGCCGGGGAAGATGTCACCGCAGGTGACAAAAAGGGGAATCTGTCGCGCAGCGACTGAGGGGCTTCAAATCGGCGGAGCCGGAAAAAACGGTTAAAAGATCTTCACGCCGAACAGGCGTGAATCTTCAGTTTTTTCCGGTGCAGCCCACCCCTTTGGGGTTAAAAGGGGCGAGCAGCCCCTTTTTCGTGGCTCCAGCGCGTCGAAATCGCTGGTGGTTTTCTGGTTCTCTTTTGCCACCAAAAGAGAACATCCCTCGGCTACCACCTCCTACCCCACAGCGCTGTAACTGCCGCTTTTTCTCTACACTCTCTGTAAAAATCAACCGGAAAGCTCCGCAGAACTTCCCGGTTGACAGATACCATAATATTCTTTATTACAGCGAAAGATCCAGTTCGTGGCAGTACTCCACGATGTGGTGGAACATCTGCTCCACGGCGGGAGCCATGGAGGCCGGGCGCTGCACGGCCAGACCCACCACGCGGTACTCCTCCGGCTCGATGGGGTACACCTTGACGGCGGCCTTGCAGTCCCGCAGCAGCATCTGCGGCATGATGGAGATGCCAAGTCCGGCCTCCACCATGGCGATGTTGGACTGGTCGTCGATGACGTGGCAGCGGCGCTCGGTGCCGATTTTGTATTTCTTGAGGAACTGGCGCATCTCGGCGTCGGTGGCGTCGCACTGCACCACAAAGCTCTGGCCGTTCATCAGCGCCGGGGTCATTACGCCGTCCTGCGGCTCCGGCCAGTCCTGCGGCACGATGCAGAGCAGCGGCTCACGGAACAGCTCGGTGAGGTTGAACTCTTCGCGGCAGGTGGAGGAAAGGAACGCCAGATCCACCTGACCGGTGCGCAGCCATTCCTTGACATCATCGTAGGTGCCCTGATATACTTCGATCTCGATCTGCGGATAATGCGCCGCAAAGCTTTTCAGCAGCCCGGGCAGCAGCGAGGCACACACCGAGTTGAATACACCCAGCTTTACCTTGCCCTTTTCCAAGCCGTTCAGGCGGGCGATGCTCTGCTTCAGCGCCTCGTCACTGTTGAGCACATCGCGGATAGAAGGATACAGGGAAGCGCCGTAGCTGGTCATGGATACGCCGTTTTTGCCGCGGTTGAACAGGGCAAAGCCCAGCTCCTCCTCCATTACGGCAATGGCGTGACTGATGGCCGAGGGGGTCAGGTGCAGCTGCTGTGCCGCCTTGTTGAAGCTGCCCTGCCGGGCCACGGCATCAAAAATTTCGTAGGAAAAAAGCGTCATGCCCAAAGCCTCCTTCCGTCTTTACTGGTTCGGAGACGCCCGATTCTCTGTGAATCTTTTTCATCTTTCATTTGAGATAGTTCAATTATCTTCTTGATTGTACTATCCCGCGCCTTTTCTGTCAAGCATTTTGCCCCGATTTTTGCACGTTCTGTGCAGATTTTGCCGCGATTTTTGCAGGAAATGCCGCCTTTCCTCCGTTATAGTTCCTGTAACGATTTTTAACGACCTGAACGAGGTATTTTTTATGACCGCACTATCCCCGCGCCGCACTTTCAGCGGCACCGCTCTTAAAACCATTGCCTGCATTACCATGCTGGTGGACCACATCGGCGCGTCCTGCATTGAGGCAGGCATCCTTACGCCCGGGCTGGACGCTGGCACGCTCTCGCAGGACGCCCTTTCCACCTACCCGCTGTACCGGCTGGACATGGTGCTGCGCTTCACCGGGCGGCTGGCCTTTCCCCTGTTCTGCTTTTTGCTGGTGGAGGGCTTCGTGCACACCCACAATGTCAAAAGGCTACCTTGGGCGGCTGGTGCTGTTTGGCCTTCTGAGCGAGGTTCCTTTTGACCTTGCGTTCTTCCGCACCCCCTTTGACTTCAGTGCGCAGAACGTTTACTGGACGCTGGCGCTGGGCGTGCTGGCTATGGCAGGGCTCAAGCGCTTTGAAAAGGAAAACGGCCTGCCCGGCTGGCAGGGGCTTGTGTGGGCGGGCGGGTGCGCCGCGCTGGCGCTGGCTGCCAATACCGACTACAACGCCAGCGGCGTGATCATCATCTGCGCGCTGTACCTCACCCGCACAAACCGCAAGTGGCAGTGCCTTGCAGGCGCACTGCTGTTTATGTTCGAGCTCACCGCCCCGCTGGCCTTTGTGCTGATCTGGTTCTATAACGGGCAGCGCGGTGCGTGCAGTCCATTGCAGAAAAAGGCCTTTTACTGGTTCTACCCGGTGCACCTGCTGGTGCTGGCAGGTATCACGAACCTGCTGCTGTAAAGCTTTTCCGGTTCAGCTGGCTCACCGCTGCAAAACGAGACGATTGGGAATGCCCTCCGCGTTGCTCTGGGCATATTCAGCGGAAAGATTATTTATAATTTGGGGGTTCTGAAAAGCCCGCGGAGCTTGTCGGGGCAAAGCCCCTCCATCTGCTTGCGCAGACCGCTCTGCCGCTTAAAAGCCCCACTGGGGCTTTCATTGCTGCGCAAACGCGGGCTTTTCAGAGCCCCTTTTTCACGAGTAAAAACGCTACAAAAAGGAAAATCCCCCGCAGTTTTCACGAAACTACGAGGGATTTTCTTGGCGGAGTAGGAGGGATTTGAACCCTCGCGCCGTTGTTTAGACGACCTACGCCCTTAGCAGGGGCGCCTCTTCGGCCTCTTGAGTACTACTCCAGAGCAAAGTGCATTACACTTATTCAATAAAAAATGGCGGAGAGAGTGGGATTCGAACCCACGGTACGTTGCCGTACGGCAGTTTTCAAGACTGCTTCCTTAAACCACTCGGACATCTCTCCTTGTGGACACTCGCGTTACGCCGTGTCGAATGCCTATTTACTTTACCAGATTTGCGCCGTTCTGTCAAGCCCTTATGCAAATTTTTCTTTTTTCTGTACGATAGCTGCACAGCAGGCGCATTTATCACAACCTTTATTCGAAGTTTTTTGGATTTTCTCTTTACAGAAACATCCTTTTGTTGTATAATAAAACCAACATAAACCACCCATTGGGAAAAGGAGCATCATCATGTCGTTTTCAGAGCTATTGAAGCAGTGCCGCAAAAAGCAGGGCGTCAGCCAAGCGGAGCTTGCCTCCAGACTGGGGGTCACCCAGCAGGCTGTCGGCAAGTGGGAAAGCGGCAAGTCCTCCCCGACCCCTCCACCGTGGCCCGCATTGCGGAACTGTTGAACACCACGGCGGACTATCTGCTGGGGCTGTACCGCCCGGTCAGCAACGTTTCTGCCCCCGAGGAGCGCTTTTTCGGCAGCTACACCGAGAGCCTGATCCCGGTCATCGGCACGGTGAAGGCCGGTTACGGCGCACTGGCCTTTGAAGAGGACTACGGGCAGGAGTACGCCCGCGTAAAGGACCCCTCCAACTATTTTTATCTGGTGGTGCGCGGCGACAGCATGGAGCCCCGCATTCAGGATGGCGACCTTGCGCTGGTGCACAAGCAGGACACGCTGGAAAACGGCGATCTGGGCGTACTGATCTACGGCGACGAGGGCGAGGGCACCCTGAAGCGCTACATCCAGCGCGGCAACTGCGTGGTGCTGCAGCCCTTCAACCCCGCCTATCATGAAATGGTCATCAGGGGCGAGGACCTGAACCACCTGCACATTGCAGGCCGCGTGGTGGAGACCAAAGCCAAGTGGTAAGCCGGGCGATTTAAAATTTCGCTGCTGAAGGCTTCCCCTATCTTCATAAAGCCATCTGCTATTTTGCGCATGGCTTTATTTTTTGACCCTTTTTCCCGGTTTTATCCTTTTGGGAGGTGCATTTTGCATGGAACAGACCCTGATGGACAAGCTGACCATTCTGGCGGACAGCGCCAAATATGACGTTGCCTGCACTTCCAGCGGGGCGTCCCGCACCGCGCGCCCGGGCACGGTGGGCAGCTGCTATGCCCCGGGCTGCTGCCACGCCTTTACCGCCGATGGCCGCTGCGTCAGCCTGCTCAAGGTACTCATGACCAATTGCTGCTCCTTCGACTGCGGCTACTGCGTCAACCGCCGCTCCAACGATATCCCCCGCGCCACCTTTGCACCCCGGGAGCTGGCAGAGCTGACCATGGAGTTCTACCGCCGCAATTACATCGAGGGTCTGTTTTTGTCCAGTGCGGTGCTGGGCACCCCGGACTACACCACCGAGCGGATGCTGGCGGTGCTGCGGCTGCTGCGGGGCGAATACCGCTTTGGGGGCTATATCCACGCCAAAGCCATCCCGGGCACAAGCCCGGAACTTTTGCAGCAGCTGGGGTATCTGGCCGACCGTCTGAGCGTGAACGTGGAACTGCCCAGCGAGCGCAGCCTGAACCTGCTGGCCCCGGACAAGGGGCGGCATTCCATCTTCCGTCCCATGAAGCAGATCGCGGTATCCGGCGCTGCCAGCCGGGAGGAGCTTACCCTTTACCGCCATGCGCCCAAGTTCGCCCCCGCCGGGCAGAGCACCCAGATGATCGTGGGTGCTTCGCCGGAGACGGACTACCACATCTTAAAACTGACCGAGGGGATGTACCAGAAGTACGGGCTGAAACGGGTGTTCTACTCCGCTTACATCCCGGTAGCCGAGGACACCCGCCTGCCCGCGCTGGACACCAAGCCCCCCCTTCTGCGGGAGCACCGGCTGTATCAGGCTGACTGGCTGCTGCGGTTCTACCAGTTCGAGGCAGACGAAATTTTAGATAAAGACAACCCCAACTTCAACCCCTATCTGGACCCCAAATGCAACTGGGCGGTGCAGCACTACGGGCTGTTCCCGGTGGACGTGAACCGTGCCCCCTTCGAGATGCTGCTGCGGGTGCCGGGCATCGGCCCCAAAAGCGCCCGGCGCATCTGGCGCGCCCGCAAGCAGGCGGCACTGGGTCTGGACGAGCTGAAACGCATGGGCGTGGTGCTCAAGCGGGCGCAGTACTTCATCACCTGCCGGGGCTTTTCCGGGGCGCACCCGGGGCGCGGCAGTGCCGGGCGGGAGCGCATTACCCGGGCGCTCATCGACCCCAACGTATTCAGCGGCAGCTGCGAACAGCTGAGCCTGTTCAGTCCGCCCGCCGTGGACAACCTCATCGGGCAGGGCGTGCCGCCCCGGACGGCTGTCCGCATGGTAAGGGAGGAGGCAGTGCAATGTCTTGCCAAGGCACTGTAAGCCCCAAGGGGGCGCGCAAGCTGCACGATGCCGACGTGGTCTACCTGTACGACGGCAGCTTTGAGGGCTTTCTGTGCTGCGTGTACGAAAGCTTTGCCCAGCACGAACTTCCCTTTGCGGTGTGGACGCCCCAGCGGGAAACCGCCACCCTCTACCCGGTCAAGGACATTGCCACCGACCCCGCCGTTGCCCGGCGGGTGTTCGCCAGCTTTGGCAAAAAACTGGGCGCAGAGACCGAGTACCTCGTCAGCCGGGATTTTCTTTCCGGGCAGGAGGACAAGGAGCTGCTTTTGCTCCGGTTTCTGCATCTGGCCTTTGCGCTGGGTCCGGGCACAGTCAAACGGGAGGGGCATCCGGTGGTCGCGCCCCTCTACGCCATGAAAAAAAGTCTGGACTGGGAGGTAGACAAGTTTCAGGGCTTTGTGCGGTTCGAGGAGCACGATGGCATGCTGGGCGCGGTCATCCACCCCAAAAATTATATCCTCCCCCTGCTGCGCCCACACTTCTGCGGACGCTTCCCGGAGGAGGATTTCATGATCTATGATGCCGTCCATCAGGCGGTGCTGCTGCACGAGGGACACAGCACCCGGCTGCTGGAGCTGGCAGCGCCCTTGGAGCTGCCGCCGCCCAGTGCACGGGAGCAACAATTTCAGGCGCTGTGGACGCAGTTCTACAAAACGCTGGAGATCAAAGCGCGCCACAACGAAAAAGGCCGCATGACCCATTGCCCCAAACGCTTCTGGGCGGATATGGTGGAGCTGCAGGGGAGTTGTAATTATTTTTCCTGTGCTTCCAATGCGCTTTCCACGCCCTTGAGCAGATCCTCTGCCGGGATGCCGTACAGCCTTGCCAGCGCCATCAGGTTGGAGGTGTTCGGCTCCGAGGTGCCGTTTTCCCACTTGGACACTGCCTGGCGGCTTACGCCGATAGTCTCAGCCACAAACTCCTGCGTCATCTTGCAGCGGGTGCGGTTCTCCTTGAGCGTTTCAGAAAGCGACTTGCGCACGATCTTGACTTCCTCCGTGAGCTTCGGCGGCTTTTCCAGATTGCGGGCGATGCGCCAGAGCAGATAGAGTGCAGCCACGATGGCCACCGGCAGCAGCAGCCGCACGAGCATCGTCGCGATGCTCACCGTCTGGAGCGCTCTGAAAAAAAGATTGGTCAGAAAATCACTTTTCATATTCGTTTCCTCCTTTGGAAGCTTTCTCTTGTGGTTTTTTGTGGCACGATTCTAGCACAAAAGCCCGGTTGCGTCCACCAACCAGAGCGCAAACTCCGGTTGCGGCGCGTATTTTTAGCCTATTGGGGCAGATAATTCACAAAAACGTTGCATCTGCATCGTTGCAACGGGCAAAACCTATGGTATACTATAAGGGATATCCGGGCAGGCATTTCTGCCCCCCAACACCCCCGCTGCGGGGTCAACACAAAAGGAGTATTGTAGCGTTATGGTTCGCATTACTATGGAAGACGGCGGCATCATCGACATCGAGCTGAACGAGGAAGTTGCCCCCATCACCTGTGAGAATTTCAAAAAGCTGGTCAAGGAAGGCTTTTACAACGGCCTGACCTTCCACCGTGTCATCCCCGGCTTTATGATCCAGGGCGGCTGCCCGCTGGGCACCGGCACTGGCGGCCCGGGCTGGAACATCAAGGGCGAGTTTGCCGCTAACGGCGTCAACAACCCCCTCAAGCACACCCGCGGCGTGATCAGCATGGCTCGCAGCATGAACCCCAACAGCGCAGGCAGCCAGTTCTTCATCATGCATCAGGATGCCCCTCATCTGGACGGCCAGTATGCCGCCTTCGGCAAGGTGGTTGCCGGCATGGACGTTGTGGATAAGATCGCTGCTGTCCGCACCGACTGGAACGACAAGCCCACCACCCCGGTCAAGATGAAGACCGTGGAGCTCATCGAGGGCTAATTTTAAATGCAAAATAGCGGAACACCCTGCAGGTGTTCCGCTATTTTTTTGCCAAAAACTCTCTGTGAAAAGGGTGCCCCGGGCGTCCGCAGACGCCCGGGGCACTGAAATAAAAAATCAAATTCCTTGGAGCATGGCCAAAGCGCACGCGGCGGCCATTTCAAATCGTTTTCAGCAGCCTTCCTTCTCAGCCAGCTTGCGGCCCATCAGCACGCCCATGACCGAGGCCATCATCAGCCCGCGCGTCCAGCCGGAGGAATCGCCCAGGCAGTGCAGACCCTGAATGTTGGTGTCAAGGTTCTCGTCCATCTTCACCTTGTTGGAGTAGAACTTCAGCTCCGGGCTGTACAGCAGGGTCTCATTAGCGGCAAAGCCGGGCACGACCATGTCCAGCATCTTGATGAACTCGATGATGTTGGTCATGGCGCGGTAGGGCATGGCGGCGGTGATGTCACCGGCTACGGCGTCCTTCAACGTGGGCTTCACGTTGGACTGTGCCAGTTCCTTCTGCCAGGTGCGCTTGCCGTCCAGAATATCGCCGTAGCGCTGCACCAAAATGTGGCCCGCGCCCAGCATATTGGTCAGCTCGCCCACCTTCTGGGCGTAGGCGATGGGCTGGTTGAAGGGCTCGGTAAAGTTGTGGGACACCAGAATGGCAAGGTTGGTGTTCGGGCTCTTCTTTTCCTTGAAGCTGTGGCCGTTGACCACCGCAAGATCGTTGTCGTAGTTCTCCTGCGCCACAAAGCCGCCGGGGTTCTGGCAGAAGGTGCGCACCTTGTTTTTCCACGGCTTCGGGTAGCCGATGAGCTTGGATTCATACAGCACCTTGTTCACCTTTTCCATGACCTCATTGCGGACCTCCACACGGACACCGATATCCACGGTGCCGGGGGCGTGAGCGATGTTGTGTTCCGCGCAGAGCTTTTCCAGCCAGTCGGCGCCGCGGCGTCCGGTGCCGATGACCACCTCGTCCGCGTACACAGGCAGCAGGCTGTCGCCGTCCTTCAGCAGCACGCCCTTGCAGCCTTCCTCTTCCAGAATGATATTCTCGCACTCGGTATTAAAGCGCATCTCCACGCCGTTGTCTGCCAGATAGTTCTGGATGGCCAGATACAGCTCCTGTGCCTTTTCGGTGCCCAGATGGCGGATGGGGCAGTCCACCAGCTTCAGACCCGCATGGATGGCGTTTTTGCGGATTTCCTTGATGTCCTCACCGGTGTAGATGCCCTCCACATGGGGGTCTGCGCCGAACTCCAGATAGATCTTATCGGTGTAGTCGATGAGTTCCTGCGCAAACTCCTCCCCGATGAGGGTGGGCAGGTCGCCGCCCACCTCGTAGGAAAGGCTCAGTTTGCCGTCCGAGAACGCGCCCGCACCGGAAAAGCCGGTGGTGATGGCGCAGGTGGGGCGGCAATTGACGCAGTGGCCTACCTCTGCCTTGGGGCAGTGGCGTTTTTCTACCGGCTTGCCCTTTTCCACCAGCAGCATCTTCTTTTTGCTGCCGTGGCGCAGCAGCTCCACAGCGGTAAAGATGCCGGCAGGGCCCGCACCCACGATGATCAGATCGTACTTTTCCATGATTTTGTTCCTTTTTCCTTTTCTTGATAATTGGTGTAGAATCCTCTCAGTCAACGCCTGACGGCGTTGACTGAGAGGGTTTATTCCTTACTCCTGCTCCTCTTGCTCCACGGTGGCGCTCTCGTCCACATGGTCCAGTTCTACGGCAGTGGCTTCTGCATCGGTGCGAGTCACGTCCGGGGCTACAACGCCGTCGCCGTTCAGGTCCTCGCCGGTGATGGATTCCAGCACGGACTGGGTCTCCGGGTGCAGCTTGGCAAAGCGGCGCACGGCCAGCACGGTGTACAGAGCGCTGAGCAGGTTGATGGCGCCCTCCACGATCAGGATGACGCCGATGGCCATCACCAGTGTTTCCATGGCGCCGAAGGGGTTTGCGATCAGGATGACGCCCAGCACCACGCTGAGCACCGGCAGCAGCAGAAAGCCTTTCCAGCTGTCGTAGCCGCAGCGGCGCAGGTCCAAGGCGTTCTGCACCCGGCCAATGGCGTCAAAGATGACGAACAGGCCGAACACGATGGGCAGGATACTTACCACGATATCGCTGCGCAGCAGCAGAAAAACCCCCAGTGCAAGGCAGATAAGGCCGGAGATCAGGGTAAGCTGGCTCTGGAACACCCCGCGCTCCACCACAAAGTAGCGGATCAGCTGCACCGCTGCGCAGGCCAGCACCACGCCGCCCAGCGCGTAGCAGACGATGTTCAGCGCCGTGCCGGGCTTCATGACCAGAAAAATGCCCAGCCCGACGTACAGCAGGCTCATGAGGATCAGGTTCCACTTCAGCTTTTTTACCATAGAGATCACGTTCCTTTCGTTTGCAGGGCCGCTGCCCGCACTCGGGTCAGTGGTACAGGGGTGCGATGGTGGTCTTGTTGATACGGGCATAGAAGGCCATGCTCATCAGGATGCTGACGACTTCCGCAATGAGGAAGGCCCACCAGACATTGTTGACGCTGCCGGTCTGTGCCAGCAGCCACGCTGCCGGCAGCAGCACGAACAGCTGGCGGCAGACCGAAACGATCAGACTGAAAACGCCGTTGCCCAGCGCCTGAAAGACCGAGCTGAGCACGATGCTGACGCCCGCCAGCAGGAAATGCAGGCAGATGATGCGCATGGCCGGGATGCCGATAGCCAGCATGGCGTCGCTGGCGGCAAAGATGCTCAACACCTGCCGGGGTGCGAACTGGAAGATGCAGAAACCTGCCAGCATGATGCCCTCGGCGTAGCACACCGCCAGCTTGATGGTCTTTTTCACACGGTTCGGTCTGCGGGCACCATAGTTGTAGCTGATGATGGGCACCATGCCGTTGTTCAGGCCAAAGATGGGCATGAACACGAAGCTTTGCAGCTTGAAGTAGACGCCGAACACCGCCACCGCTGTAGCGGAGAAGGCCATCAGGATCAGGTTCATGCCAAAGGTCATCAGGCTGCCCACGCACTGCATGGCGATGCTGGGCAGACCCACGGTGTAGATGCGGCCAATGGCCTTGGCGCTGGGACGGAAGCCTTTGAAGCTGATCTGGATATCCGGGTTTTTGCGGGTGTTGAAGTACAACGTCATGCCTGCACCGCAGAACTGGCCGATGACCGTAGCCACCGCTGCGCCGGTGGTGCCGGACAGCGCCTCGCCGCAGTAGCCGAAGATGAAGATGGGGTCCAGAATGATGTTCACCACAGCGCCCACCAGCTGGCTGATCATGCTCAGATAGGTGCGCCCGGTAGCCGCCAGCAGCTTTTCGCCCATGGTCTGCGTGAACAGACCCAGACTGAAGATGCAGCAAACCGACAGATACCGGATGCCCTGCTGCGCAATGACGGGGTCACTGGTCTGGGCGTAGAAGTAGGGCTTCATACAGGTAAGGCCGATGACAAAGAACACCGCAAAGCTACACAGGGAAAGAAAGATGCCGTTTTTCGCCGTGGCATTGGCGCGGCTCTGGTTCTTTTCGCCCAGACTTTTGGACAGCATGGCGTTCACGCCCACGCCGGTGCCCACGCCCACGGCGATCATGACATTCTGCAATGAAAAGGCCAGCGATACGGCGGTAAGAGCGTTCTCGCTGACATGGGACACGAACACCGAGTCCACCACGTTGTACAGCGCCTGCACCAGCATGGAGATCATCATCGGGATGCTGAGTTTCAGCAAAAGCGGGTTGATCTCCATGGTGCCCATGATGTTTTCCCGCACCTCGGCGGGTGCGGTCTGCGATTGATTTGTTTTCACGATTTCTCCTTTTGAACACTTGGGATTGGGGATGCTGCGGCATGGATATCACTCTCAGTCAACGCCGCAGCCACTAAAGCCTTTCCCCCAAGGGGGAAGCCTTCAGAAGGTATACGCTCTGTAAGAACTTCCCTTGCCGGAAACGTGGGCAGGGCGCAGAAGCGCCCTGCCCACGTTCTGTCGTTGTTTATTGGGTCTGGCTGGGGGTCACAGCGTCTTTTCCTTGGCGGCGGCTGCGTCTAAGATCATCTTTACGCAGGTCTCGCGGCCAAGGGCGGCGTTGATGGCCAGATCATAGTTGTGGGCATCGCCCCAGCGGTTCTGGGTGTAGTAGTTGTAGTAGGCCGAGCGGTTGCGGTCGGTCTTTTCCACCTCTTCCTTGATGCCCTTTTCGTCCTTGGCCTTTACCAAGGGGTTGGTCTTGGCGTACTGCAAACGCCACTCCTTGGGTGCATACACGAACACCCGCAGCACGTCCTTGCGCTCCCGCAGGACGTAGTCACCGCAGCGGCCAAGGATCACGCAGGGGCCTTCCTCGGCCAGCTGCTTGATGATACGGCTCTGCAGAATGAACACCTGATCGCCCAGCGGCAGCTCGTTGCCCATGGTGTACAGGCTGTACAGCAGGCTGTGGGTGTGCCGTTTCTCGCTGGCGGCAACAGCCTCCTCCGACAAGCCGGAGTTCTTTGCTGCCATGGTGATCAGCTCCTTGTCGTAAAGCTTGATGCCCAGTGCATTTGCCACGTCCTCTGCGATGTAGCGTCCGCCGGTGCAGTACTCACGGCCCAAAGTGATGATCGTCTTTGCCATAATGTGTTCCTCCTGTTTCATATATCGCCCTGAAAAAGCTTACGGCTGTGCCGGGGCGTCCCCGGTCTGGCCATTGGCTTTGGGTTCTGTGCTTGCAGGTACAGGCTTCGGCTTCGGCAGCCGTACCTCTGCCACCCGCATGGTGCCGGTCTGGTCCACTGCATACACACTGTAGCGCCCGCCTGCGGCCAGCAGCTCCGGCGGGAACTGTACCCCGCCGTCCTCGGTGCGGGTACAGCGCAAAAAGGTGCGGTGAGCGGTGGTGGCGTGCGCCACGCCGTCGTGGGGCGCGCAGGCGATCCAGCCGGAAAAGCTTTCCGGCAGGTCTGCGGGCTCGCCACGCCGCTCAAAGTAGTAAGTGCCCGGCGCGCTGCCGGCGTGCAGCTCGCACCGCAGCCGCCGGGGACGGTCGGCCTCAGTCTCCCGCTGCTTTGGCCGCAGGGCAATGGCCTTGCCGGTAAAGTAACGCATAAAATCCACCAGCGCCATGGTGCAGTTCACCGCGCCGTCGGTATCGGCGGTGGGGTCGTTCAGCAGCACAAAATCTGCCATCACGGCGTCATCGTGGCCAAAACCGTGCAGGCCCATCCACAGCCGCACCGGGTCGCGCTGACCGCGCACCCGTCGCTCCACCTGCACCGCTACCGAGCAGCCGTCGTGGATCTGTTCCCGCAGGTCGGCAAGGTCCATCCACGCCTGCCAGCAGGGGTAGCCGCAGCAGCCTGCGGCGGCCGCCGCAAAGGCGGTGTTGCCGGTAGAGCGGGTGCTGCCGTCCTCCATGGCGTAGGCCACTTCTTCCGGCAGGATATCCTCGCCCCAGCGGTTCATCAGCGCCGCCATGACCAGCGGCAGATCCATCTCCCGCCCAAAGCTGGGGTCGTGGGCGGAAAGGCAGTATTCCGGCAGATAGAGCCGCCGGTTCAGCGCATGGCCGTTGCGCTTTTCCCACGCAAGGGGACGCACCGCCGCCGCCAGCAGACGCACCGCCGGGGTGACTTTATCGTTGTTGGTGGAAAGGTTCACCTGCAATTGTACGCCGGTGCCGCCGCCCGGGGCGGCCACCGTGACGGTATCGCCCATCAAAAAGATCATGCCGTCCTCGCTCTGGCTGGACACGCTGCACCGGGGGTAGTCCGGTGCCCACTTGCCAAAGCTCATCTAGGCTGTCCACGCCCCTGCTGCGTATACCCGGCAGCGCACCTCCACCATGGTGTCCCGGGGTGCATGGGCGTTCCAGCTGACATTCAGGTTGCAGAACGCCGGCATGGCGAATTCCGGGGTGGTGTAGCTGCCGTACAAAAGGCTGCGTCCGGCCACGCTATCCAGCACCAGTGCGCCGTTTTCCAGCGCAAGGTTGTCCAGCTGCCCGCGGGAAAAGGTCTCTGTCCCCTGCAGCACAAGATTATTCCGTTGTTCCATGGGACATCGCTCCTTTCCGCAGTTTTATCGCTTATTCCTCCGGGGTGTCGTCGTCGGCGTAGTCCTCCTTGAGGGCTGCTTCCAGCTCGGCGTCCTTCATCTTGCGGATGTTCTCCTCAATGTGGAACACCCGGTCAATATCGCCGTACACGATCTGGCAGGACACCTCGGTAACGAACCAGAAACCGAAGATCAGCATCAGGAAAAGCCCCAGCGGCATGCACAGGATCACCACGCCCCAGAACAGCACCTGCACGATGGCAGCAGCCAGTGCGTGGGGCAAAAAGGCGATCATGCAGTTGATGCTGTTTTTCAAAGTCAGGCTCAAAGGCTGGTCCAGCAGCACCACCTGCGGCCACATATAGGCAAACAGCATCTGGAACAGTACCAGATTGAGCACCGTAGCCACCCACAGCGGAACACCCACGTTGGTGCCGTGGTACAGCATATTGAAGCAGAAATAGACGAGGAAAATTTGCAGCGTGACCACCACGGTGTACAGCACACCGGGCACAAGGCTGGCCTTGAAGTTGCGCTTGAAGGCCTTGCGGTAGGTCACCCACCAGTAGCCCGCCTCGTCGCGCAGCGCGCGCAGGACGGTATCGTACATTCCGGCCAGTGCGGGCCCGGCCAGCAGACCGCCCACGGCGGCGCTGCCCAGCATCACCGGCAGACTGTTCTGCAAAAAGCCGATATACACCAGGCAGATAACCGGTGCAAACCCGATGCAGGTCAGCAGGTTTGCAAGGAACATGCCGTTCATATCACGGCCTACAAGCTCAAAAAAGCGGCCGATGCCGGTCTTGCGGGGGGCATCCTTTTCGACACCCTTACCGGCCTTGAAATCATTGGCAGAAGGAAAAAGACCCATAGTAACTGCGGTACCTCTCTTGTGTTTTTAACCGGCACCGCAGGCGTTTTGTCTGGAAAGTGCCATTGTGCTAACTTTACAGATATAAATATACCTGTATTTTGTCAACTTTGCAAGATACAACCGGGGCTAATTGTAAAAAAATATTTATCTCTCCCTTTTTTACGCAAAATGTGCTACAATGACAATGGCATTTTTTGCAATAGGAGGAAACCATTATGAGCATTCTTCGCACCATTGCGATGTTTATTTATCTGTTCGGGTACATGATCCTGCATTACGGCATCCTGCGCCGCGCCGAGCGCGCCGCAGCCGCCGGAGATACCGCCACCGTGGAGCAGATCGTGAACCAGCATATCCCCCGCTGGAGCCGGGGCATCTTAAAGGTGACCGGTGTTTCCCTGTCCGTGGACGGACTGGAGAATATTCCCAAAGACCGCCCCTGCGTGTTCGTGGCGAACCACCGCAGCTACTACGACATTCCTTTGCTGCTGGCAGGGCTGGAAAAGCCCCACGGCATCCTTGCCAAGGAGGAGCTGGAAAAGATTCCCCTGCTCAACCGCTGGATGAAGCTGCTGGGTTGCGTGTTCGTGCAGCGTGATGATGTGCGCGCCTCGGTGCGGGCGCTGAACGATGCCACCGCCATCGTGGAGGGCGGCCGCAGCTTCGTCATCTTCCCCGAGGGCACCCGCTACAAGGGTGAAGAGGGCGGCGCAGGCGAGTTCAAGGCCGGTGCTTTCCGCATTGCGGTCAAGACCGGTGCCCCGGTGGTGCCGGTGGCTGTGACCGGTGCCCGCGCCCTGTTCGAGACAAACGGCAACCGCTGCCGCCCGGGCAGTGTGCGCATCAAGATCATGTCGCCCATCCAGACCGCCGGCATGAGCAAGGCCGAGCAGAAACAGCTGCCCGACGCCGTGCGCCAAAGCATTCTGGCTGCCCTGAAGTAACAGCCTTTCCCGCCCGTTTCATCACACAGGAGAACTATTTTATGGCAAGTTACCGTTACGAACGCGACATCGATCCCAAGGACCTCAAGCCCCGCAAACAGCGGCAATACAGCCGCAGGGAGCGCTGGGCAAACTGGTGGGACTACAACCTGAAATGGGTGCTCATCTTCGGCATTGCGGGTGCGTTCGTGGCGTACTGCTTTATCGGGCAGTACTTCCTGACCACCCACCCGGATTATAACGTGGCGGTGGTCAGTCCCTACTACCTGCCCGAAGCTACCGTCACCGCCCTGCAAGAGCAGCTTGCCGCCTACGGCGAGGACTGCAACGGCGACGGCAAGGTGGTGGTAAAGCTGAACCTCTACACCATGGACTTCAACAGTGAGGACTCGGATGCCTACCTTGACATGGCAGGCACCACCAAGCTTTCCACCGAGATCCAAAGCTCCCTCAGCTCCATCTTCATCCTGTATGACACCGCAGGCTTCCAGAAGACCACCGGGACCCTGCGCTACCTTGACGGTAGCCTGCCCCAGTCCGATGCCGACAGCGACTGGTGGAACATGGTCTACCGCTGGACAGACTGCCCGGTGCTGACCGGGATGGAGCTGGGCAGCTACACCTCGGACGCAGTGCAGAGCGCCAGCGGCGACAGCCAGCAGCTGCTGGCAGATTACTATATCGGCATCCGGGGCGCATGGCTGAAGGAATCCGCTTCCCTGCTGGAAAACAGCGAGCCCCTTTGGGCAAACCTGACCGCCGGGGCTGTCTCCACCGCCGGGGAGGGGCACTGAAGATGCGCTTCCGCATCAAAGCCGGCGGTCCTGCCGCACGGTTCACCTTTGACCGCACCCCAAAGCCCCAGCCGCCCGCGCCGCCTGTCCTCCGCGCCGCAGACCTTGATAACCCCTACGGGCGCTATTACGGCAAAGCCCGCAGCTGGGAGGATATTTTGAAAAATAAAAACAGCGATTGAGAGGCTCTCCGGTCGTCGCCGCAGGCGATGACCGGAGAGCCTCTGTTTTCTATTTTCGTCTTTTTACCCATGACTGATTTGAAATTTTCTCCACCCTCAAATGGAGGGCGGTTTGTTGTTTCCCTGTCCCGGTTATGGTATACTTACTAGGTATCCCCGCAAAAACCGACCAAAAAGGATGTGACCCCCATGGACGCACTGGAACAAGCCCGTGCCGAGATCGACACGGTGGATGCGCAGCTGGCTGCGCTGTTCGAGCGCCGGATGGCTGCCGTTTTGCAGGTGGCCGAATATAAGCGGGCGCACGGCCTGCCCATCTACGATGCCGCCCGGGAGGCCGCCGTACTGGAAAAGGCCGCAGCCCGCATTCAGCAGCCCGCGCTGCGCCCTTACTATAAAGACCACGTCCAGCACATGATGGATCTTGCCAAGCAATACGAAGCCGCTGTGCTGGGGCGCAACCGCGCTGCCTATCAGGGGGTGGAGGGTGCGTTTGCCCACATCGCCCTCAAGGCGCTGTTCCCCCACGCCGAGGCCGTGAGCTACTCCACATGGGACGAGGTATTCGAGGCCGTGGCCTCGGGCGAAGCCGCCCACGGCGTAGTGCCCTTTGAAAACAGCCACGCCGGGGATGTTTCTGCCGTGCTGGACCTGTGCTATAATCACCCGGAGCTGTGGGTGGTGGACGTGTACGACCTGCCCATCTCCCAGAACCTGCTGGTGCTGCCGGGCACCCAGCTTTCCCAGCTGCGCACGGTGTACAGCCACCAGCAGGCCATTGCCCAGAGCGAGACCTTTTTAAAGCAGTTCCGTCTGCCCGCCACCGCCATGGCAAACACCGCCATGGCTGCAAAGTTCGTGGCAGAAAGCGGCGATGCGACAAAGGCCGCCATTGCCAGCGCCGAGACTGCCGCCCTGTATGGGCTGGAAATTCTGGTGCCCAACATCAACACCGACGGCGACAACACCACCCGGTTCATTGTGCTCAGCCGCGAAAAGCCCACGGCGGGCAACCGGTTCTCGCTGCTTTTCACGGTGGACAACAAGCCCGGCAAGCTGGCCGAGGTCATTCAGGTCATCGGTGCCAGCGGCTTCAATATGGAGTCCATCAAGAGCCGCCCCATGCCGCACGTTCCCTTTGAATATTATTTTTATGTAGAGCTGGTGGGCGATGCCGCCGCCGGCGAGACCGCCGCGCTGCTGCGCGAGCTTGACCGCACCTGCCGGACGGTGCGGCTGTTAGGAGTGTATACAAAATGAGTGATTTTATCGGAACCAAGCTGACCATGAATCTGGGCGAGCGCAGCTACGACATCATCGTCAAGCGCGGCTCGCTGGAAAACCTGTATCAGTTCGCCCGGCTGGACCGCCGGGTGGCGGTGGTCACCGACAGCGGTGTGCCCGCGCAGTACGCCCAGATGGTGGCCGACCAGTGCAAGGATGCCACCATCATCACCGTGCCGCAGGGCGAAGCCAGCAAGAGCTTTAAAATTCTGGAGACCGTGCTGCGGCAGATGCTGGACTTCGGCATGGGGCGCGGCGACCTTGTGGTAGCCGTGGGCGGCGGCGTGGTGGGCGACCTTGCCGGGTTTGCCGCTTCCATCTATATGCGCGGCATCGATTTTATCAACTGCCCCACTACCACCCTTTCCATGATCGATTCCTCCATCGGCGGCAAGACCGCCGTGGATCTGGGCGACACCAAAAACATCGTAGGTGCTTTCTGGCAGCCCAAGCTGGTCATCGTGGACCCGGACACCCTGTCCACCCTGCCCCGCCGCCACTTCATCAACGGTCTGGCCGAGGCCGTCAAGGCAGGTCTCTTGGCTGACCCGGAGCTGTTCTCCATCTTTGAAAAGGAGGATGTGGACGACCGCATTGGTGAGATCATCTGCCGCAGCCTGCGCTTTAAAAAGAGCATCGTGGAGCAGGACGAGACCGAGCAGGGGATGCGCAAGGCGCTGAACTTCGGCCACACCATCGGCCACGGCATCGAAGCCGTGAAGGGCATCAAGGGACGCCGCACCACCGGCCTGTTCCACGGCGAGTGCGTGGCGCTGGGAATGCTGCCCATGATCGAATCCAAGGCGCTGCAAAAGCGGGTGCGCGGCGTGTACCGCCGCTTAGGGTTACCCACCCGCACCGCCTACGATAAGGAAAAGGTGCTGGCTGAGATGCTGCACGACAAAAAGGCACAAAGCGGGCAGATCACCATCATCAAGGTGCCCGGCCTTGGCTGCTGGCGCGCCGAGACCATCCCTGTGGAGGGGCTGCGCCCGCTGCTGGGCATGGAGGACTGACCCATGAAAAACACCTTTGGCAGCGACCTTTCGCTGACCATCTTCGGCGAGAGCCACGGCCGCGCCGTGGGCGCGGTGCTGGACGGCATGGCCGCCGGTGTGCCGGTGGACGAGAGCTTTCTCGCCGCCTGCATGGATAAGCGCCGCGCCCGGGGCGACGGCCTTTCCACCCCCCGGGTGGAAGCGGACGCGGTGCAGCTGCTGTCCGGTGTGGTGAACGGCCACACCACCGGCACCGCCATTGCCCTGATGATCGAAAACCAGAACACCCGCAGCGCGGACTACGCCAAGACCGCCGACCTTCTGCGCCCCGGCCACGCGGACTTTACCGCCTACGCCAAGTACCACGGCTTTCAGGACGCCCGGGGCGGCGGGCACTTTTCCGGCCGGGTGACTGCCGCTTTGGTGGCAGGCGGCAGCATCGTGCTTGCCGCATTGCAGCGGGCGGGTATTGATATCACCACCCACATCGCCCGGTGCGCGGATATTGCCGATACGCCCTTTGCTCTGGACGACCCCGCCGCCCTTGCGGCACAGGTGGAGACGCTTGCCAGTAAGACCGAGGGCTTTGCGGTGTTGGACACCGCCGTGGAAGAGCCCATGAAAACTGCCATCCGCACCGCCGGTGCCGAGGGCGACAGCGTAGGCGGCGTGCTGGAGACTGCCATCCTCGGCCTGCCCGCCGGCATCGGTGAGCCCTACTTTGACAGCGTGGAGAGCGAAATCGCCCACTTGGCCTTTTCCATCCCGGCGGTCAAGGGCATCGAGTTCGGCACCGGCTTCGGCTTTGCCGGGCTGCGCGGCTCGGAAGCAAACGATGCCTTCCGCATGACGGCAGAGGGCGCGGTGGTCACCGCCACCAACCACAACGCGGGCATCAACGGCGGCATCGCCAACGGGATGCCGGTGGTGTTCCGCACCGCCGTCAAGCCCACACCCAGCATCTACAAGCAGCAGGACACGGTGGACTATATCGCCAAAAAGGACGCACAACTGTCCATTCAGGGACGGCACGACCCCTGCATCGTGCCCCGGGCCGCCATTGTGCAGACCTGCGCCGCCGCCCTTGCGGTGGGCGATCTGCTCACCGCCCGGTACGGTGCCCGGTGGATGACCGACCCCACCGGCTACCGGAAGGAGGACTGAGATGGAATACGGACTCATCGGCGGCAAGCTGGGACACTCCTACCCAAGACCATCCATGAGCTGCTCTGCGGGTACAGCTACGAGCTGTGCCCCCTGCCCACCGAAGCAGACGCCCGCGCCTTTTTGCAGCGGCGGCAGTTCAAGGCTATCAACGTGACCATCCCCTATAAAAAGCTGGTGATGGAGTACTGCTCCTTCATCGACCCCCGCGCCCGCGCCATCGGCGCGGTGAACACGGTGGTCAATAAAAACGGTCTGCTCTACGGCTACAACACCGATTATCTGGGCTTTGCCCACCTGTGCGAAGCCCACGGCGTGGAGCTTTCGGGCAAAACCGTGCTCATTCTGGGCACCGGCGGCACCCACAACACCACCCGCGCGGTGGCTCTGGATAAGGGCGCAGCCAAAGTGCTGACGGTCAGCCGCACTCCCGACCCGGAAAAGGGCGAGCTGAGCTACGCCGAAGCCGTGCGCAGCGGCGCACAGGTGGTGTTCAACACCACCCCCGCCGGGATGTACCCCAACGTGGGCGTGTGCAGTCTGGACGTGGCCGCCATGCCCGGGCTGGAAGCCGTGGTGGACGTGGTCTATAACCCCAACAAGACGGAGCTCATCCTCCGCGCCGAGGAAGCCGGTGTGCCGGCAGCCGTAGGCGGGCTGGAGATGCTGGTGGCACAGGCGGTGTATGCCGCCGAATACTTCCTTGGCCGCAAGTTCGAGGACGCCCCGGCTGAGGTGCGGCGCATCACCGCCGCGCTGCGCCGCGAGACGCTGAACATCGCCCTTGTGGGGATGCCCTCCTGCGGCAAATCCACCCTTGGCCGCCTGCTGGCAAAGCAGCTGGGCAGACCCCTTGTGGATCTGGATGAAGAGATCGTCAAGGCAGACGGGCGCAGCATCCCGGATATCTTTGCCGCCGAGGGCGAAGAAGGCTTCCGCGCAAAGGAAGCCGCGCAGATCGCCCGCTTCGGCAAGGAAAAGGGGCTTGTGCTCTCCTGCGGCGGCGGCGCGGTGAAGCGGGCAGAGAATGTCCGCGCCCTGCGCCAGAACGGCGTGGTGCTGTTCATCGACCGTCCGGTGGAAGCGCTGGCTGTGGGCGGCGACCGCCCGCTTTCTTCCAGCGCCGAAGCGCTGCGCACCATGGAAGCCCAGCGCCGCCCGCTGTACCTTGCCGCCGCAGATGCGGTGATTTCTAACACCGGCACGCTGGCCCAGACGCTGGCAGCTGCACAGGAGGCACTGGATGAAATTTTTGATTCTTAACGGGCCCAACATCAATCTGGCGCGCTGGTCTGAGCCAGGCGTGCCCGGCGAAGTGGACTACACCGGCCTGATGGACTATGTGCAGGCGGGCTGCGACCAGCTTGGCATCGAAACAGACATCTGCCAGTCCAACCACGAGGGCGATCTCATCGACGAGATCCAGTCCGCCCCGGGGCGGGTGGACGGCATCGTGCTGAACCCCGGCGGCTACGCCCATTACAGCGTGGCCATTCTGGACGCGCTGCGGCTGTGCAGCGTGCCCGCCGTAGAGGTGATGCTGGACGCCCCGGACGAGCGCGAGCCCTTCCGCAAGACGGACGTGGTGTCCTTTGGCTGTCAGGGACATTTTATCGGAGAAGGCCCGCAGGGCTACCTGCACGCCTGCATCTGGCTGGCGCAGCTGCTACGCACCGACGGCTCCAGTAAGGCACATATCGTGATGTAAAGAACAAACAGGAAAGGAACGACCTCCCATGATCATCTCCACCAAAAAAGGCACTCCCAAAGAGGAGCTGGAAAAGATCGTTGATAAATTCGAAAAGCAGGGTCTGGACGTGACCCTGATCACCGGCAAGGACTACAACGTGTTCGGTCTGGTGGGCGACACCACCAAGATCGACGAGCGGGACGTGCTGGCAAACCCGTGGATCGACAACGTTACCCGCGTGTCCGCGCCCTATAAGCGCGCCAACCGCCTGTTCCACCCCGCAGACTCGGTCATCGACTGCGGCGGCGTGAAGATCGGCAGCAAGGAAAAGATCGCCGTCATGGCAGGCCCCTGCAGCATCGAGAACGCCGAGCAGGCCCTGCGCATCGCGCAGGGGGTCAAGGCCGGCGGCGCAGCGCTGTTCCGCGGCGGTGCCTACAAGCCCCGCACCTCTCCCTACGCCTTTCAGGGTCTTGAGACCGAGGGCATCTTAGACATGGTAAAGGCTCGCGAAGCCACCGGTCTGCCCATCGTCTCCGAGCTGATGAGCGAGGATCGCATCCCGGAGTTTGAGGAGTATGTGGACGTGGTGCAGATCGGCGCACGCAATATGCAGAACTTCCAGCTGCTCAAGGCCGTGGGCAAGATGCACAAGCCTGTGCTGCTCAAGCGCGGCCTGTGCAACACCATCGAGGAGTGGATCATGAGCGCCGAGTACATCATGGCAGGCGGCAACGAGCAGGTCATTTTCTGCGAGCGCGGCATCCGCACCTTTGAAAAATACACCCGCAACACGCTGGATCTTTCCGCTGTGCCCATCATCCACGAAAAGACCCATCTGCCCATCGTGGTAGACCCCAGCCACGCCACCGGCAAGGCCAATCTGGTAGAGCCGATGATGATCGCCGCCGTGGCTGCCGGTGCGGACGGTCTGGAGGTAGAGGTGCACTACGACCCCCAGCACGCATGGAGCGACGGCGCACAGTGCCTGACCCCGGACGCCTTTGCACAGGCCATGGCAAAGTGCCGTCAGGTGGCTTGGGCTATCGGCCGGGAGATGTAAACCGTTTACCCCCTCAGGCGCTGGCGCGCCAGCGCCCCCAAGGGGGCGCCTGAAGCGCTGCCCGTGGGAAATTGCAAAAGGATAACACCGCTATGCTAGTAACCATCAGACCTGCCCCCGGCGGCATCGGGGGCGTGATCGCTGCGCCGCCCAGCAAAAGCATGGCGCACCGCGCCGTGCTGTGTGCCGCGCTGGCCGTGGGGCGCTCCCATATCACCCATCTGGAATTCAGCAAGGATATCTCTGCCACCCTGTCCGCTGCCGCGCAGCTGTGCGCCGCCGTGGACACCGGCGCGGACGATGCCACTGTGCAGGGACTTGGGCATTTCCTGCCCCTGACCGCCCCGGTGGACTGCTGTGAAAGCGGCAGCACCCTGCGGTTTTTGATCCCCATTGCCAGCCTGACCGGCCAGCCGGTCACCTTTACCGGACGCGGACGGCTGATGGAGCGCCCGCAATCCGTATACGAAACGTTATATCGCGAGCAGAATCTACGGTTTGAGCAGTCCTCCGCCGGGCTGACCGTGGAGGGCGCACTGACCCCCGGGGACTACCGGCTGGCGGGCAACGTGTCCAGCCAGTTCATCAGCGGGCTGCTGTTCGCGCTGCCGCTGCTGCCCGGGGACAGCCAGCTGCACCTCATCCCTCCGGTGGAGAGCCGCAGCTACATCGACATGACCCGCGCCGTGCAGGCCGCCTTTGGGGTGCACAGCCGCTGGCTGGACGAAACCACTCTGCTGCTGCCCGGCGGGCAGCAGTACCGCCCCTGCGACTACAACGTGGAGGGCGATTACAGTCAGGCTGCGTTTCCGGCGGTGCTGGGCGCGGTGTGCGGCGGGGTGACCATCACCGGCCTTGCGCCGGACACTTTGCAGGGCGATGCCGCCATTCTGGACATCCTGCGCCGGTGCGGCGCGGTGTTCACCCGCACCGGCGACAGCATCACCTTTGCAAAAGCACCCCTGCATGGGGTGGATATCGACCTTGCGGACTGCCCCGACCTTGGCCCCGTGCTGATGGTGCTGGGTCTGCTGTGCGAGGGCACCACCGTCATCCGCAACGCCCAGCGGCTGCGGTTGAAGGAGAGCGACCGCATCGCGGCTATGGAAGCCGAGCTGCGCGCCTGCGGCGGCGTGCTGGAAAGCGACGGCGGCACCATCACGGTGCAGGGCTGTGCTGAGCGTCTGCACGCCCCCGCCGCGCCCCTGCACGGCCACAACGACCACCGGGTGGTCATGAGCCTTGCGGTGCTGGCTGCTGCCGCCGCACTGCCCCTGACCGTGGACGATGCCGAAGCCATCCAGAAGAGCTGGCCCGGCTTTTTTGCAGATGCAGCGCCGCTTGGCGTGGAAACTGTTTTTATTCCGTGAGGGTGGCTGCACAAGGGCAGCATCCTCGCCCTCTCCGTCACGGCTTACGCCGTGCCACCTCTCCCAAAGGGAGAGGCCTTGGCAAAAAGATGCACTCTGCGTGGACTGCCAAGGGCTCTCCCTTTGGGAGAGCTGGCGCGTTAGCGCCTGAGAGGGCGCTCCCGCTGAAGTAAAATCCGCCGCACAAAGTCCTGCGCAGCAGCTATAAACAAAATCACGATTTCCATGCGTGGAGGTAGAAGATGCTTGATAAAACAAAACGTTATCTCGTAGTGGGTCTGGGTCTGCTGGGCGGCAAGTACGCGCTGGAGCTGACCCGCGCAGGCTTCCATGTGGACGGCATCAACCGCAGCGAGGGACATTTGCAGTACGCGCTGGAGCACGGCTATATCGCCAGCGGTAAGACCCACGATTTTGAGGACCTTGTCCGGCAGGCCGACCATATCATCTTTGGCCTGTACCCCACCGCGCTGCTGGACTGGTTCCGAACCTACGGTTCTCTGCTCAAGCCCGGGTGCATCTTTACGGATGTTTCCGGCGTCAAGACCGGCCTTGTGGAGCCGGTGCAGGCACTGTGCCCGGCAGGGGTGGAGTTCATTGCCAGCCACCCCATGGCAGGCCGCGAGACTTCCAGCGTGGAGCACGCGGCGGAGGTGAACTTCGCCCCGGCGAACTTCATCATCACCCCCACGGAGAAGAACACCCCGGCGGGCATCGCGTGGGCGAAGGAACTGGCCGAGGTGCTGGGCTTCAAGCACATCTGCACCCTGACCGTGCAGGAGCACGACCGGATGATCGGCTATGTCAGCCAGCTGTGCCACGCCATCGCCGTAAGCCTGATGTGCGCCAACGACAACTCCTCGCTATGCGAATATACCGGCGACTCCTTCCGCGATCTGACCCGCATTGCACGCATCAACGACAAAATGTGGGCAGAGCTGTTTTTGTGGAACAAGCAGAACCTGATCAGCGAGATCGACCAGTTCGATTCTGCTTTGCAGGAAATGCGCGCCGCCCTTGTGGCAGACGACCGGGACAAGCTGGAACAGATGTTCCGCCTTTCCACCCAGCGCCGCGCCGCCTTTGACAAAAAGCTGCCGGAATAAACCGTGACGGAGGTATTGCCCCATGCCCAAGCAGGAAGGACAGAAATCCAAGCTGGTAACGCTGCTGCGCATCCTTGAGCAGCGCACCGACGAGAACCACCGCCTGAACGTGCCCCAGCTGGTGCAGCTGCTGGAAAATCAGGGCATTCTGGCCGAGCGCAAGAGCATTTACAGCGATATCGACACCCTGCGCAGTCTGGGCTACGACATCCAGCTGCAGCGCGGGCGCGGCGGCGGGTACTGGATGGCAAGCCGTGCATTCGAGCTTTCGGAGCTGAAGCTGCTGGTGGACGCGGTACAGTCCAGCAGCGTCATCTCGGCGCGCACCAGCAAGCGCATCATCCACAAGCTGGAAGCCCTCTGCTCCGACTACGAGGGCACCCAGCTGCAGCGTCAGGTGTATGTGGACGGACGTCCCAAGACCGACAGCCAGACTCTTTTGTACAGCATCGACGCCCTGCACACCGCCATCAACCGGGGTGTCTGGTGCAGTTCCGCTACAAGGGCAGCAGCGCCGTGCGCACCGTAAGCCCGTGGCGCTTGCGTGGGAAAACGGCTGCTATTACCTCATTGCCTATCAGGACGAAAAAGCGCCCCCGGTGCGCCACTACCGGGTGGACCGGATGGCCGGGGTGCTGGTGCTGGACGAGCCGCGCCGGGGCAAGGAGTTCTTCCGCACCTTCGACCTGCCCGCCTACCTGCGC
>VOFB01000576.1_pt1 | contig 70001 bp, 51 predicted proteins | sample 5384141 | NCBI WGS metagenome assembly VOFB01 (sample SAMN12384721, study PRJNA508395) | human gut metagenome | isolation source: healthy gut A | host: Homo sapiens
ATTATAGCTTTATAGCTTTTTCTTCTTTCACCAACTTCCTCCATCTTTGAAATGCCCTCATCAGCGTTTCTTCCTGTACCAGTCCTACCATTTCGTAGTGCTCTACGAATTGTTCTATTGACTTTTTAAACATCACTCCTTTATTGAACTTATTATCCAATAGAAAGGAGTATAATTCCGCTTTCATCTCCGTTTCTATTTCCTTTTCTATAATCAATGCACTATCGTTTCCGATATAGTTATAGACTTCCGGATTCTTCCCATTACGCGGTTTGGGCAGTACAAAGCAAATATTCCCAATTTCTTTCCATGAAGTATTTTGCGGATGAGGGACAGATAGTTGATGAAGGAAGTGATAAACTGGAGTAATGTGGGAGAGATGGATAGGGATAAGTCGTTTGGAAGAAGAAGGAGAAGGAGAGGAGGAATGAGACTGGTTCTCTGGATCGGGTTCTAAACTTTGTCGATATCGGACATACATATATCCAGCCAAATATGGCTTGATATTAATTGTAACTGTAACCATGGGAAAATTTTTAAAGTTTGTAATAAAAAAGTATGTATATACAGCCCTTTGGACTGTGAATTCCGTTTGGTTTATTGAGAATATTCCCATGGTTATCGGGACGGAATTCTTCTTTTTATAATAAATTGATATACAGCGTATTATAGATACTGTTTTTTGGTTTAAAACCAAGGAACCGTTCCTTTTAAAGGAACGACCTGTTTCTCACCGAGGAACGCCTTGTTCCTTTTAAAGAAACGGATGACTCCTTAAAATCCGGGAACAAAACTAGTTGTAATATTCCGATATTTCAAGATGGATGATTGAAGCATTAAACAATACGTGTAAATATAAATAATCATTTTTATACATCGTTTATTTTACGCGTGTATAAACAACCGATATGTCATGAAAGTTAATTGAATAGAATGGATAATAATTTAACAATGTTTACCGGATAAACCTTTTTTGAGAGTGTTAAAACTCGCTTCTTAGATGATTATGTGGCTATTTTGAGTGAAATTTCGGAATCTGTGTGCAATTTCAGAACGTTTTATTTTAATATATATTTCTTTTGTAAATTTGCAGCATATAATATTTAAATAAACATAAGCGAATAAGCAATAAATATACGCATTTTAATGAAGATACATGACATAGCAATTCTTTTTTTTATATTTTGGGGAAGCATTTCACAATGTGCGGCTCAAAAGATAGCGGTAAAAACAAACCTACTCTACGGTACATACGCCAGTTCACCTAATCTGGAAACCGAATTCGGGATTTCACCGCGAGGTACAGTAGATCTGGGTGCTGGCTTCAACTGGTTTACATCCGCTCATTCATCCTCAAACAAGAAACTGGTGCATTGGCTTGGCTCGGTAGAATATCGTTATTGGACGTGTGAAAGATTCAGCGGACATTTTTGGGGAATACATATACTAGGCGGACAGTACAACATAGCCGGTCATCATTTGCCGCTTCTATTTGGAGATGATTCCGGTCACTATCGCTATGAAGGATGGGGAATAGGCGGAGGCATTTCGTACGGCTACCATTTTCTTTTAGGCAATCGTTGGAGTCTCGAAGCAAATATAGGTATAGGGTATGTCAGACTACATTATGACAAGTTCCGATGCGAGACTTGTGGTGAAAAGACCGGAACAGAAAATCGCAACTATTTCGGACCTACTAAAGCAGCAGTTTCACTTATATTTCTTATAAAATAACAAAAACATGATAAATCTAAAATCTATCCTATGGCTGTTGCCTCTGTCACTGCTCGTTTCTCCATTACTATATGGAGAAAACCTGCCGGACAAATGGTATAAAGGAACGATACAAGCAACAGCCATCGAATTGCAACAAGTGGGGGATTCCCTACATATTCAAGTGCTTTATGACCTTGATAAAATAAAAGTCAGTTCCAATCATTCGATAGAACTGATACCGGTATTGATTGCTGCAAACCACCAACTGGAGTTACCGGAGATTTCTGTCAAAGGGCATAGTAATTTCCAAAACCTGAAACGTAAACTGGCCTTAATGAATACACAGGAACGTGATTTTTACCAGTCGGAAGCTCCGTACTATGTTGTGAAAGGATATGGAATAACCGAAGAAAAACAAATTCGATATTCCTTGGTCATTCCATTCGAATCGTGGATGAAAGATGCACGTTTGGATATAAAAAAGGAAGTAATGGGCTGTTGCAAACCGGGCAAGTTATTATCGACGTTTCCGCTTTTCGGTACCGTCACTTTGGAGCAACCGCCTGTTCCATATCACATCGTCCCGCATATCAGTTATGTCCGCCCCCAAGTTGAACCTGTAAAAAAACGTGAGATGTCATGTGAAGCGTTCCTGGATTTTGTTGTATCAAAGACCATCATAAGGCCGGATTACATGAACAACCCGGTCGAACTGGAAAAAATATCCTCTATGCTTGCCGAAGTGAGAAATGATACAACTATTACCATTCGTGGAATATCAGTCATTGGTTATGCTTCACCGGAGGGTTCTGTCCTTTTTAACAAACAGCTTTCCGAAGGACGTGCAAAGGCACTTGTTAATTACCTTCTCCCTCGTTTCCCTTTCTCTAAAGAATTATACAAGGTGGAATATGGTGGCGAAAACTGGGAAGGACTACGTAAAATGGTTGCAGAGTCTGACATGGCAGAAAAGGATGGAATTCTTCATATTATAGATCACATACCAGTTGAAATAAACTACCGAACGAATACCAGTCGCAAGAAATCGTTGATGCTATATAAACAGGGCAATCCTTATCGGTTTATGTTGCGTGAGTATTACCCACATCTGCGTAAAGCGATCTGTAAAATAGAGTACGATGTTCAGAATTTTAATATAGAACAGGCAAAAGTGCTGATTCATAGTCGGCCACAAAATTTGAGCCTGAATGAAATTTATTTGGTCGCTCTAACTTACAAAAATGGTTCACCGGAGTTTATCGAATTATTTGAAACAGCCGTTAGCGTCTTTCCTGATGATAAGATTGCCAATCTGAATGCCGCTTCGGCTGCACTTTCACGTAAAGACACTCTTTTGGCAGAAAAATACTTAAAGAGAGCAGAGACTTCCACACCGGAATACGAAAATGCCGTGGGAGTATTACATCTGCTAAGAGGTGACTATGAACAAGCAAAGTTACATCTAAATAAGGCTGCTGAATCCGGATTGAAACAAGCAAATCTCAATCTGGAGGAATTAGCCAAAAAAGAAGAGAATATCGAATTGATGAGTAAACTAGATTATTGATTTTTTATATATTATAATTATCTTTTTATTTACAACATTTAAACATTTAACAATGATGAAAACAAGAAGTTTTCTATTATCTACATTGGCAGTTTTTATATTTGCCGGCTGTAGTAGTGAAGATGCTCGGGAAGGGAATATTCCGAGCGGTGAGCTGAATGGAAAGGCGTATCTGTCGCTTTCCCTGCAAAGTCACACATCCACTACAAGAGCTGCGAATGTAGTAGAAAAACCGGGAAGTTCAGGGGAAAGTAAAGCAGGGACAGTCAGAGTTCTATTATTTGACGAGGAAGATGTGTGCCTTGATGTGGTTAATTTTGATGGTTTGACCGTTGGGAATAGCGGAGGAACAAGCACAGAGGGGACAGGGACCCCGGAAGCTGCAGCTAGTGAAGCTCAATTAGTACCGGAGAAGACTAAAAAAGTATTTGTGGTTATCAATCCTTACACCGACGGGAATAAAGGGTGGAATTTAACTGCGGATGCTGTAAAAGGTAAACCTTGGTCTGCAATTAACACTGCCATTGAGGCAGTTATTGCCAACATCGCTACCAATGATAATTTCATGATGGCGAGTGTAGGCGAAGGAGCTGGCATAGAAGGAGCATTGATGGGAGTAACGGTGTATAAGCCGGATGGATATACCCAAGACAAAATAGATGCGGCAAAAAAGAAGCAAAAGACCATCCTGCAAAAATCTCTGTAGATCGATTGAGTGCAAAAGTAGAGCTTGTGGTTAAGGAGTCTTTTACTACCAAACCTGATGGTGCTAAATTTACTTTCGGCGGTTGGGAATTAAGCGTTACCAATAAGAGTGTGAAACTGTATAGTGAACTTATCACTTACGATAATGCCACGACTGGAGCGGTTTATCGTCAGGATAAAAACTACTTGTCTGACGAACAACCTGATGTATCAAATGCGAGTACTATGGAAACGAATATGGATGCAGCTTTCAATTATCTAAAAAATATAGATAGCGAAAGTGAGGAGATACCTGCTGTTGCACAGAGTAAGGGAACAAGTCTGTATTGTCTTGAAAATACAATGGAAGCTAAGGCACAGCAATTAGGATTCACCACCAAGGTAGTGGTAAAAGCTACATATACTCCCAATGGTTTGACCGAAAATAGCAGTTATTTCTCTTGGAAAGGGAACTATTATACATTAGACCAGCTTAAAGATGAATATAATAACACTGCTAGTGGCGGACTGAAAACAGACTTACCTATATTCTTAAAAAAAGCGGGTGTCGTGGCAGAGGGTGTTTCGGACATAGATAAGGCGATTGCAGAGCTTACCGCAGGCAAATTTACTGCGAAAACCGGTATCATCGGACGCTTCTGTGCCGTACGTTATTATCATGAATCTGTATGCTATTACGATGTCCTGATTCGTCACGACCAAAATGTAACAACCAAAATGGCTTTAGGTAGATACGGTGTGGTACGTAACAACTGGTATCACCTGGAACTTCAGAGCGTGAGCGGTCCCGGAACACCGTGGATTCCCGACCCGTCTGATCCTGATCCTACTAATCCTACACCTCCGGGTACCGATGATGATGAAGCAGACGCATACATTTCTGTAAAAATCACTATCAATCCATGGACTTACTGGACACAAGGTGTTGATTTGCATTAATAGATGAAAATCAAGAGACACATAAAGAAATACATAATAATCCTTGCCGCTTTTATGGCGGCAGGGATTACCGGTTGCGACGTCTTTCATGACGATCTCGACCAGTGTGACCTTTTTCTTGAATTCAGGTATGACTATAACATGGTAAATGAAGACTGGTTTGCCGATCAGGTGGAGGAAGTAAAAGTCTATGTGTTCGATGCAGAAGGGAAATATCTTCAGACATTCATCGAAAAAGGTAATCCGCTGAAAAATACGGACTATCGTATGCTGATCCCTTATCGACTGAAAGGCTGTACGGCTGTTGTATGGGCCGGAAAAACAGATGAGTTTTACCGGCTATCATCAATGACCGCAGGTGATCCGATAGACAAACTAGCCTTAAAATACGAGCCCGATAATGACATGAGCAACAATCATCTTGATGCATTATGGTATAGCGGTCCGCTGCAAATGTTTTCTCCGGAGAACATAAGCAATACAGAAACTGTCAACCTGATACGTAATACTAATGATATAACGATAGGCATTACACGAGGCAGCAATCCGGTCGATCTTTCAAAATACGATATACAATTGATAGCGGCAAACAGTATTTATGACTATAAAAATAATTTTGGAGATGGAAACAAGAACATAATTTACCACCCTTGTGCGGATGAGGAAGACAACAAACTATCTCTTCAGACCCGGCTCCACACGCTTAGATTCGTCAAAGATGTCGCTATGCCTTTTTCCATTACGGAGCAAACATCAGGAAAAGCAATAGACATTGGAGGAGAAACAACCATAAATCTTATTGACTACTTGCTGAAAAGTAAACCGGAAGCGATGGGTGACCAGGAATATCTCGACTGCAGATATCAGTGGGACATTAACATCCGCATCGGAGATAAGGAAGAGAACGGTTATGTAGCATTAAGTATCACTATTAACAACTGGACCTACTGGTTCCAACCAACAGATATGTAAGCCGTTTTTTGAAACGAAATTATGGCACAATTAAGGATGAATATAACTATCAACATACAATTTTCGGCAAATGTCCTGCTTTTGACAATATTTGCTTTGTTTGCTTACTCTTGTACAAAGGAGAACGAAACAACAGGCGCACGTATTTACGAAGGAGAAAAGATACCAATGAGTATTAAAATGGGGACACGCAATACTACTGCTGACGATGATGAAGTCATAAAATCCGTACGCGCAATTGTGTTTAACGACAAAAACGAATTGGTATACAACGACGTTTCTGATGCTTCCATAAACGTAGATAACATATATATCGCTCCCATAAGAGCGGCACGGGGATATAACAACATTTACATCATCTGTAACGAAACACCGGAGCTTACGGAAAAGCTCGCCGCCATTACATTGGAAAATGAAATAGAAAAAGTGACATTCTCTGCTATAGGTATTGTTGCTCCGCCACCTATGTATGGAAATGTGTCACGTGCCTATGTGGAGTCTCGTAGCGACGGAACAAATGCCACAGTTACCATCAATAATGTTACGACAACGGAACTGCCGATTGAGGTAAACCGTATGGTGTCCCGCATCAGCTTTACGGCAATTAAAAATATCACCAATGAGGATGAAGATTTTAAAGTAACCAGACTGAATGTAAAAGTGTGTCGAATGCCGGTTGCCACTACTATAGGAGAGGGGCAGGCATATTCGGAAAATGTATGGTCGGATGATCTTACTATATCAGGAACAGGCGAGCTCGATAATAACGGTACGTATACGATAAATGGAAATAACTACACCATTCCTGATAACATAGATTTCATAACGATTCCTACTACTTATATTCCCGAACACATATTGTCCGACCCTCAAAATGCTTCACAAGCAACCTATCTTAAAATAGATGCACAATGCGTTCTTAAAAACGGCAGCACACAGGTGCTGAACTGCATCTATCTGCTGAATATCGGTCAAGAGCCTCCTAAAAATCATAACCTGACACGAAACAACCATTATCGGATATACGCCACCATTACCGGCATGGGAGCAATGGGACTTTATGCGGAAATAGTGGCAATGGAGGAACATGACATCACTATCAACTGGAAACCTATTGACGGACTGGTTATTGTAAGTGACAAGGCTGCAGACTATGACGCCGTAGCCGATACGTCCAGAAATGTGAATATATGGAATGACTTTAGTGTTTATTCAGGGATACTGAAAGCATATCATTCTGAAACGGGATACAAGGATGTATTGTTTAAATACGGCAGTCTGATAGCTGTACACAGTGCTCCGACTACTGAAGATGGCGCAAATTTCGCTCCACCTGCCGATGCCGAAACATTGAACGATATACTCTGGTATCCCAGTTTATACAATCCCTTAATTATCAAAAGATGGAGTGATGTCCCTTACCTGACGGACGGTGAAATATCCACAGATAACACCTCTGAACAGGTTAAACAGGGCTTGGGAGATCCATGCAAACTTGCCGGTCTTTCCGAAACTCAAATCAGAGATATGGGAATCATAGACAACGGGCAGTGGCACATGGCTACCCCTGAAGAATACAATCATATAATAGCGGCATCAAATAATGAAACAAGTTCATACGGATACTTTTCGTACCACTGGCTGCTATTGCCTCACAACCGATACAGAGACGAATCCGGTGTGTCGTGTGGAAACGGTACTACCGGATGCTACTGGGCTAATAATGCCTCTATATTTGATTTTTCAGGTACTCCGATGGTGACTGCAAGCCTTCAATCCGGTAAGGACAGACAAAACGGATATATGGTTCGTTGCGTCCGCAACGAGATACCGGAAAGTCGGATAGGAGTAGGAATTATTGTTTCTCCCTCATATCAGGGGACCGAAGCCAGTGGAAACTCTTATTTTGGTATTAGTTCGAATATTCCTTATTGGACGGCTACACTTGTGACATCAGGATCGGATATGGGAACGGCAACTCCCGAAGATTTCTCATTTGAGCTTGGGGACAATACCGTACATACGACACACGGTAGCAATACCCAAAATATTCATGTATACGTCAAACGTAAAGAAAGTACTTCATCCCGTTCGTTTAGGGTAAGGGTGGAAGGTACCGGACTGGACGGACAGACAAAGAGTACACTACTCACAATTGCGCAAGCCGGGTATCAATTACGTGCCAGTTCTGAATTAAGTACTATGGGCGTTTTACCTCAAAAGGGAGGCACTTATGATCTAAATATCAATCTTAGCCCTACGGACGTCCCCATACCTGCGGGAAAATTATATGTACAAGTTGTTTACAACGGTGGACAAATAAGTATCAGTGATAAAGTGGAGACTGTATCGAATACGTATAGCTATCCTATCTCAATAACAATCCCAGCAAACGAAAGTCCGAGTCTCATCGGCCTCACGGCTTATATCATTTTAATGAGAAATGCCGGAGCAGATATTACTCTTAGTAGTCTGTCTATTAATCAGAATGGTACCAAATAAGAACAAGGATGAATAATATGATGATAAACAGATATGATATGAGAATAAAAACCAATTATAAAAAGTGTATCAGGACAGTTTGCATTGCTTTGTTTTCACTGGCATTTACAGGTTGTACAAAAGACGACCTGAATGAGTTCGGTCCGGGAAATGCTACGGGAAAAGTGGTTATGGTCAGTTTGAATGTCAGTCTTCCGCCTATTGAAGAAACAACACCAACAGGTAGATATCCTACTGTAAAGCCGTTCTTTAAAAATGAAAATAACTCTGATTCATCCTTCACGGTCGTATTGGAACAAGAACAACGTACGGCAGCGACCAGAGTATCCGATGGCACAACAAAGTTGCACAATCTCTGGCTTTTCCAGTTCAATGAGAATGGTTCCATTAATGGAAATCCCCATAAGTTGAGCGATACGGCAACGGCTATTAATGATATGGTGACAATAGATGTCCCCCTTGTAGTAGCAGAGAAGCAGACTTTATTTCTGTTGGTACTGGGACCTAAATTTGATTATGACATGAGTGGAGTGAAAACTCTTAATGACCTTAAAAATTGGGGCTTTGAATATCTGACTAATGTAGAAGGACATACGGAGTCACTTATTACCGCTGAAGATGAAGTGCCTTTTGCCGGGGAAGTGTCTGGTGTTACTGTTGTAAACATCGACGGAGGTAACCGTGGTTTGGTAGAATATAACAAACCTGCCGGCTTTGTGGGAGGCATTGAAATCAGGAAGCTAATGGCACGTATTACATTCCGCTATAAACTCGAAGTGGAAAATTACAAATTGCAGGGTCTGAAATTGCTGAATGTCAATAGTACAGTGCGGCTTACCAATCCCGAAAAGAATACCGATACGGATACTTATGTCACGCTTGAGATAGATAAATTTGGTGACCCCGATCCCAATGGCTTCTATTCGGTAACGTGGTATATTGCGCAGAATTGTCAAGGGACGGTAGCAAGCATAGCAAGTGAAAACCAACGCTACTACAAAGTGGTCAATGGGGTATCATCGGGTAGTGCACCGGTACTGGGTATGCAGATAGAGGCATGGGCGTATTCTACCTCAACATCGGCAACAGGCAAATATGCGATTTACCAAATGTATATTGGTAGTAATAATACTAATAACTTCGATGTGGAACCCAACCATTTTTATAATTTGCGCACAACTATTAATACAGACATAAATTCGGCGAAAAACGACGAACGAATCAGGACATACTCTGCTAGCCAGTATGTGGAGTTTCACGCCAGTAAGAACGTAAGCGTCATTGGAGGCAAATTCGATACTAAATACAATGCTTCTAGTGAAAAATATGATCTGGATGCAGCTTATGAGGTCCGGCCGATAGTTATCCAGACTCAAGGACGGATGGTGGAAGTGGGTGTATATACTGATGAAAGCTGTACCCAACATCCCACACAGAGTTGGCTCCGCCTGTCTTCTTCTTCCAATTACACAGATGCGTATAATAATACTAAAGAACCTCTGGATACATATATCAAGGCCAGCACCATACTTCCTACTCAATTGAAGTTTTATCTATATAATGATGAATATATTGATGACGGGAAGGGGAACTTGCTTGATCCCGGTGCAGATGCTACGGGAGGAAAACGATCCCTATATATTAAAATAACTACTACAACTAATGGCGATGCGGGAGAAGCACTACAAACTTCACATACATTCCGTTTAGACCAGCGGGCGGCAATTTACCTTGGACGTTTAGGAGGAGAGAAAGACGGGGATGGAAACTACACTATGGGGTTAGTATACACTAGAATGTCTTTACGAACTACATCTAGTTTATTGGCAGATGTAAAGCCGGGAACGACGAGAACTGGCTATGCGAATATCAAAACGGCAGAACTATCCTATGCAACAGACAATATGGATAATGGTAAAACGGCAACCCGGCATTTAGCGGAAAATACTTACAATCAAAATTGGGTTGACGCCTATGTCCCGATTCCACAGAAAGATGCGTCCGAACATGTGTTATTATATCAATATCAATACCCTGCCAGTACTTTTAGCGCAAGGGCGTGTTATGACAGAAACAGAGACGAAAACGGGAACGGGATAATTGATGAAAAAGAATTCAAATGGTATCTTCCTGCGTCAAACCAGTTATTAGGGCTTTGTGTAGCTGCTCTACCGGGACTTGGAGGTGGAGGCTCGACAACAGAGTATATATCACTACCACCCTATAATTATTATTATTTCATAAGTGCTTCCGATGGTAAGTTTGGGAATTCAGACAGAACTACCGGATCAGATAGATGTGTCAGGAATGTGTCTCTTCCTTCTTATGTTCCATATTGAACATAAGAATTTAACAATATAAATTGAAAAGAAGTATGAATATATTTAGATTAACAGTCATAAAATTTTATATATTATTTTTTATTCCACTAAAAGTATATTCTCAATCGACAGAGATATATGCGGATTCAAAAGGGAATAAATATGCGGCAATCAATTATGAAGGAATGGTGAAATACAAGATGGAGGACCGGAGCAAAAACACCAACTTTCGTAGCTATATTCAGTTGTATAAATACATTTCGGGTAGTCTGACCGAAGCTGAAAAAGATGAAAGCGGCAATGATGTCTATGTATACCGAACGACACGGCATACAGAGAGGCAAACAGAAGGAGGATGTGACTGGAAGGTATCCGGTTATTTTATCGTTTCGCCTGATATTGTAAATAGCGAAGGAGAGGCAGGTGCACAAACAATGGATTGGGCTACGGCAAACGGATATCTTACTGCTGCCAATACCAATATTTATTCGACTCCTAGTTTTGCAGTTGCCAAGGGATGTGCCGCATATCGTGGGAAAGAGGGGCTGGATGAACCGGGAACCTGGCGGGTACCTACGCGTGGGGAGTGTGCATTGATTTTACTTTTTATAAAAAAATGGAGGAGACTAAGGCAACAACCGGTTTTCAGCCATTCGCTCTTTCCACAATAGGGGCCACTTATTATTGGTCTGCAACAGAGAAAGGAGGAGATTCAAAAGATGTATGGTCAATGCGATTCTATCCTGATAATCAAATAACAGGATATGGGCTAAATACAGGCTATTACGATAAACAGAAGAAGTCTTATTATCTCCGCTGTATCCGGGATATTCCATTAAAATGAGTTACGAACAAAATCATCATCAGTTTATATACACACTTATTATCATACAAAATGAAAACGATAAAAGCCGAAATATTAATGATTGAAGGAGCACCATTCCCTGCCATTGAAAAAGTATATGATCCTTCAAGTAAAAAATGTAATGGGAGGATTACACCACAAGCCCCCATTGTCATCACTGGACATCACTTGGATATGTTAACATGGGATAGCGCCAATCTATACCTTGTGTCTTCAGTAAATGACAGAATGTTGATAGAATGTGGTGATATTCATAAATATTCGGACGATAAAGTGTATACAACCATTCCTGATATTGATGAAGGTGAATATTTTCTGGCACTGATGATTCTGATGAAAGATAAAGAAAGTTTCTTATATATCTTTCCCATATCTTTGATTGTACAATTTACTTAATCAAAATGTCACGATTAACATATGTATATATAGAAGCAAGAAATAAAGACAAACAGCATAATAGCATAAATTGCAGTCAATGAAAGATAATAAGCCATATAGGCAAAATAAAGTATTTGATAATATATCAGAAACAGAAGAGTTTAATGTCTATACTAAAATAGACGATTTACCGCTTAATGAAACTCCTGCGTATCTTGAAGAAGGGATAAACGGGATATGTACGGGAGGCAGTGCGCTTTTCAATGTTTTTGGTAATAAACGACGGATTGTTCCCAATGATCTGGTTGTTATTTTTCCTTTCCAGTTGGCTGCTGTCACAGAGATTAGCGATGACTTTTCAATGACTTTTCTCAAAGTATCCAAAAACTTGTTTATGGATACGATAAGCGGAGTATGTATACCTACTCTTGATTTTTTCTTTTATATGCGGAAAAATTTCAGCACTCCGCTATGCAATGAAGAATGTCAACGCTTCATTCACTTTTGTCATATACTGATTTATCGTATCAACTTGCCTCGGAACTTATTCAGACGGGAGTCTATTATGCAACTTTTACGTGTTTTCTATTGGGATATCTATGTGGCTTATAAAAGAAATCCGAAAGCTGCCGAATTAGTAAAATATACCCGTAAGGAAAAACTTTTATTCGACTTCTTTTGTTTGGTGATCGAATTTCATACCGTAAGCCGGGATGTTGCGTTTTATGCACAAAAGATGTGCGTGTCCGCTAAACACCTTACAATGGTAATTACGGATATGAGCGGCCGTTCGGCAAAAGACTGGATTATAGAATATTCCATTCTTGAGATAAAGGCTCTTCTACGGGATTCGGACCTTGAAATAAAAGAAGTGGCATCACGTACAAACTTCCAGTCGAATTCCGTTATGACAAGGTTCTTTCGCGAACATACCGGCATGACACCGTCTGATTATAGAGAAAGAATTTTTATTCAGATAGATGGATCATGATTTATAGTTAGTTAAGTAATATACGAAATACTGCCTGTGAAGGTCGTCTATTGTTTGTTTTGTTTGTGTGGTGCACCTTCTTCCGAGAGTAGGAAAGGAGGTGCACCTTTTTTTGATTAAAGTTGTTATATTCCTGATCTCATAAGCTAATAGTGAGTACAAAACAGAGTGATTTTCGTCTTTTTTATTGTAAAAATATAGATTGGAATGAAAAATCGACTGAAACAACGAATATTTGCACTTTCTCTATTAGCATGGACAGCCGTATGCCCTGCCGATGCACAGCAAACACGCTCACTTCGCGATCAATTTCTAAACCCTTCCGATGAAGCAAAACCCTGGACCTTTTGGTATTGGATGTATGGTGCCGTGTCTAAAGAAGGCATTACAGCCGATTTGGAGGCAATGAAACATGCCGGATTGGGAGGTACTTACCTGATGCCGATTAAAGGTATCCACGAAGGCGCCCAATACGATGGCAAGGCGCAGCAGCTAACTCCCGAATGGTGGGAGATGGTACGTTTCAGTATGGAAGAATCAGATCGTTTGGGGCTGAAATTGGGAATGCACATTTGTGATGGTTTCGCATTGGCGGGAGGTCCCTGGATAACTCCCGAAGAGTCGATGCAGAAAGTGGTTTGGAGCGATACGATTGTAAACGGAGGCAAGCTGATGGCTATCCGCTTGCCACAACCGGAGGCTTATGAAAACTACTATGAAGACATCGCATTATTCGCTTTGCCGGTAGAAGGCGCAGCGGACGAAATGCAGGCAAAAATTACCTGTGTCAATCTAGCCACAACAGGAAATGTAAAAGCTGCTCAAACAGTGAATATGGATGCGGCAGGAGTGATCCGTTCTTCGTATCCTTGTTATATCCAGTATGAATACGAACAACCCTTCACTTGTCGGAATATTGAAATCGTTTTAAATGGTAATAATTATCAGGCACACCGCTTGAAAGTAATGGCCAGTGATGACGGAGTGAATTATCGTTTGGTTAAGCAGTTGGTTCCTGCCCGTCAGGGATGGCAGAATACGGATGAGAATTCAACTCATAGTATTCCTCCGACTACCGCCCGTTTCTTCCGTTTCTACTGGACTCCTGAAGGAAGCGAACCGGGAAGTGAAGATATGGATGCTGCCAAATGGAAGCCCAATCTGAAAATAAAAGAATTACGCCTGCATCGGGAAGCCCGTCTGAACCAGTGGGAAGGAAAAGCCGGACTGGTATGGCGTGTTGCTCAAGCTACCAAAGAAGAGGAAGTTGGGAAACAGGACTGCTATTCACTTTCACAAGTCATCAATCTGACAGAGCAATATACTAGTCATTCGAATGGAAAAACATTGACCGCCACTCTCCCCAAAGGAAAATGGAAATTACTCCGCATGGGACATACAGCTACCGGACATACCAATGCCACAGCGGGAGGCGGAAAAGGATTGGAATGTGATAAGTTTAACCCAAAAACGGTACAGAAGCAATTCGATAACTGGTTTGCGCAGGCATTTGCAAAGACCAATCCCGAAGTAGCTCGTCGCGTACTGAAATATATGCATGTCGACAGTTGGGAATGTGGCAGCCAAAACTGGAATAAACGTTTCGCTATTGAATTTAAGAAACGCCGTGGATATGATTTGATGCCTTATCTTCCTTTGCTGGCAGGTATTCCGATGGAAAGTGTCGAACAAAGTGAAAAGATTCTGCGAGACGTACGTACTACCATATCAGAACTCGTCGTAGATGTGTTTTATCAGGTATTGGCGGACTGTGCGAGAGAATATGATTGCCAGTTTTCGGCAGAATGTGTAGCTCCGACGATGGTAAGCGATGGTCTATTACATTATCAAAAAGTAGATCTTCCGATGGGTGAATTTTGGTTGAACAGTCCTACACATGACAAACCGAATGATATGCTCGACGCTATTAGCGGAGCACATATCTACGGAAAGAATATTATTCAGGCTGAAGGGTTCACGGAAGTGCGTGGCACGTGGGATGAATACCCCGGAATGTTGAAAGCCTTGTTGGATCGTAATTACGCATTAGGAATCAATCGTCTTTTCTACCATGTATATGTACATAATCCCTGGCTGGACCGCAAGCCCGGCATGACATTGGATGGCATCGGACTATTCTTCCAACGGGATCAGACCTGGTGGGATAAAGGCGCAAAAGCCTTTTCCGAATATGCTACCCGTTGCCAGTCGTTATTGCAATATGGGCATCCGGTAACAGACATCGCAGTCTTTACAGGCGAAGAAGTGCCGAGGCGTTCGATATTACCGGAACGATTGGTTCCCTCTCTACCGGGAATCTTCGGTGCAGAACGAGTGGAAAGTGAACGCATCCGTCTGGCTAATGAGGGACAGCCTTTACGTGTACGTCCGGTAGGTGTTACTCATTCAGCTAACATGGCTGATCCGGAGAAATGGGTGAATCCGCTTCGTGGATATGCATACGATAGTTTTAATAAAGATGCATTACTTCGTTTGGCGAAAGCCGAAAACGGACGAATAACGTTGCCGGGTGGAGCAAGTTATAAAGTGTTGATACTGCCTCTTGCGCGTCCAATGAATCCCGAACCTGTATTGTCATCGGAAGTGCAGAAGAAAATCAATGAACTAAAAGAAGCTGGCATTTTTGTACCTTCTTTACCTTATACAGAAGAAGATTTTTCCGTGTATGGCTTGGAACGTGACATGATCGTGCCGGAAGATATTGCCTGGACGCATCGTCGTGGCGAACTTGGCGAACTCTATTTCGTAGCCAACCAAAAGGACGAAACACGCACGTTTACTGCAAGTATGCGTATTAACGGTAAGAAACCGGAATGTTGGAATCCGGTGACGGGTGAGATGAATATTCATCCTTCCTATCGTATCAACGGAAACCGGACAGAAGTTACTCTCACATTGGCTCCTAATGAGTCCGTATTCATCGTATATCCTGCGGAGGGAGTACATGAAGGCTATGGAGAGTCCTCTCTCCAACTGCAAAAGGAGAAAAAAGATATCGCCAGAGCCTCTTTAAACATAGCTTTGGAAGCAAAGGAATATACTATAACTTTTGCAGCTAACAGAAAAACGCTCACACGACAAGAACTCTTCGACTGGAGCCAAGAATCGGACGAACAGATACGTTACTATTCGGGGACAGCGACTTATAAGACCACTTTCCGCTGGAAAAATAAACCGAATAAAGACCAACAGATTTATCTGAATCTGGGAACAGTTTATAATTTGGCAACTGTTCGTGTGAATGGCGTAGATTGTGGCACAATCTGGACTGCTCCTTATCGTGCAAATATTACAGGTGCCCTGAAAAAAGGAACTAATGAGCTTGAAATAGAGGTTACAAATACTTGGGCGAATGCACTGACAGGAGTTGATGAAGGAAAAGCGCCGTTTGATGGCATTTGGACTAATGCAAAATATCGCAGGGCAGAGAAAACGTTGCTTCCGGCAGGATTACTCGGACCTTTGAGTTTTTCTATCACAGAATAAAATAGATTTTTAAGGCACGGATTACGCGGATTACACGGTTTATGAGAATCGTATTACATAAAGTAACAGCGCAATCCATGTAATCCGTGCCCAATTCATTATAATATAGCTAAAGTATGAAAAGTTCAATTATTAAAACAGGTACAATGTTGGCAGGTTTTCTGCTTGCTGCCTGCCTGTCAACACACGCAGAAGTAAAGCTACCGGCTATTTTTTCTGATGGCATGATGATGCAGCAACAGACCAATGCAAACCTTTGGGGGACGGCGACTCCTCATAAAAAAGTAACAGTGACTACTAGTTGGAATGGAAAACAATATGCAGCAACAGCAGATAAAAATGGGGCATGGAAACTGACAGTAGCTACTCCCGAAGCGGGAGGCCCTTATACTGTGACTTTTGATGATGGAACCCAAAAGACACTGAATAATATTCTGATAGGCGAGCTTTGGCTTTGTTCTGGACAAAGTAATATGGAAATGCCGATGAAAGGCTTCAAAAACCAACCGGTAGAAAATGCCAATATGGACATTCTTCACAGCAAGAATCCGCAAATCCGTCTGTTTACGGTGAAACGTACTTCTACATTCACTCCGCAGAATGACGTTATCGGTTCGTGGAAAGAAGCAACCCCGGCCAGTGTCCGTGATTTCAGCGCAACAGCCTATTATTTCGGGAGACTGGTAAATGAAATATTAGATGTTCCGGTTGGGTTGGTTGTAGCAGCCTGGGGTGGTTCCGCCTGTGAAGCATGGATGACAGCGGACTGGCTGAAAGCCTTCCCGGAAGCGAAGATTCCTCAAACGGAAGCCGACATAAAATCTAAAAACCGTACTCCGACCGTGCTTTATAACGGTATGTTGCATCCGTTAATCGGTATGACAATGAAAGGAGTGATTTGGTATCAGGGCGAAGATAACTGGAATCGTGCCCATACGTATGCTGATATGTTTACCCGATTGATTAACGGTTGGCGTGCCGAATGGAAACAGGGTGATTTTCCTTTCTACTATTGCCAGATAGCTCCCTATGACTATGGTATTATCACCGAAAAAGGAAAGGAAGTGATAAATTCAGCCTATCTGCGGGAAGCACAGGCAAAAGTAGAACATCGTGTAGCTAACAGCGGCATGGCTGTATTACTGGATGCAGGAATGGAAAAAGGTATTCATCCCGCAAAGAAACAGATTGCAGGCGAACGTCTGGCTCTTCTGGCTTTAACTAAAACGTATGGAGTGGAAGGTGTAAATGGCGAAAGTCCTTATTATAAAAGCATTGAAATAAAGAACGACACCGTAGTTGTCAGCTTCGAACGTGCCAATATGTGGATCAGCGGCAAGAACTGTTTCGAATCGAAAAACTTTCAGGTAGCCGGCGAAGATAAAGTTTTTTATCCGGCCAAAGCATGGATAGAACGTAGTAAGATGCTGGTGAAAAGCGATAAAGTACCGCACCCGGTAGCTGTTCGATATTGTTTTGAAAACTATGTGGAAGGAGATGTATATTGCGACGGATTGCCTTTAGGGTCTTTTCGTTCGGATGATTGGTAATAGCAAATAGACAAGGTAAAATATGAAAAATATATGAAGAGATTTTATCTGATTATAACCATACTGTTTGTTGGCGTGTCGGCTCTTTGGAGTCAGCATGCCAATGTCATTTGGAATACTCCCAGTCGTAATTCTTCTGAATCTATGCCCTGTGGCGGTGGAGATATTGGGATGAATATATGGGTAGAAGACGGTGATGTTATGTTCTATGTGAGCCGTAGCGGTACATTCGACGAAAACAACTGCCAGTTAAAGCAAGGGCGTGTACGTCTCCGCCTGTCGCCCAATCCTTTCAAAGACGCTAAAGATTTTCGTCAGGAGTTGAAGCTGAAAGACGGATATGTAGAAATCGCGGCGGGAAACACGCAGATACAATTTTGGGTAGATGTTTTTCATCCGATTATACATGTAGAGGTAACAAATGCACAACCGTTGCAGACTGAAGTCTTTTATGAAAATTGGCGCTATCAGGAACGGCCTGTCAGAAAAGGAGAGGGGCAACAGTGTTCCTACAAATGGGCTCCCCCGAAAGGTACTGTGACGGAGTCCGACTGTGTTTCCGTAAATACAAATCAACTTCTGTTCTATCATCGCAATCCCGAACAGACCGTTTTTGATGTAGTTGTCGCTCAACAAGGAATGAACGAAGTAAAATCTCAAATGATGAATCCTCTGAAAAACTTAACTTTCGGAGGAACTCTTTTTGGTGAAAACTTAGAATTTGCAGGCACTGCGGATGATGTATATGCCGGAACAGACTATCGTGCCTGGAAGTTCCGTTCTTCCAAAGCAGCTCGGAAAGAACATTTCTGCATTGTGTTACATACAGACCAGACAGAGACAATAGAAGAGTGGGAGCAGGGAATACAAATAGCTTTGCATAGAATAGCCCCCAAAGGCAAAGTTTCATCGAAGACTATCATACAGGATAAAAAACAGACCCGTTCGTGGTGGAATTCCTTTTGGCAACGCAGTTTTATCGAAGCAGATGGTGAAGCCAAAGAAATAACTAGAAACTACACCCTTTTCCGTTATATGCTGGGATGTAATGCTTATGGCAGCGTACCGACTAAATTCAATGGTGGACTATTTACCTTTGATCCTTGCCATGTCGATGAAAAACAATCTTTTACCCCTGACTACCGGAAATGGGGAGGTGGTACGATGACTGCACAGAATCAACGTTTAGTATACTGGCCGATGCTGAAAAGCGGAGACTTTGATATGATGCCTTCCCAGTTTGATTTTTATAACCACATGTTGAAAAATGCAGAACTGCGAAGCCGTGTATATTGGCAACATGATGGAGCCTGCTTTAGCGAGCAGATCGAAAATTTCGGTTTGCCGAACCCCGCAGAATATGGTTTCAAACGACCGGACTGGTTTGACAAAGGATTGGAATATAATGCATGGCTGGAATACGAATGGGATACGGTTCTTGAGTTCTGCCAAATGATATTGGAAACAAAGAACTATGCAAATGCTGATATTACCCCTTATTTACCTCTGATCGAGAGTTCGCTGACATTCTTCGACGAACATTACCGGCAACTAGCTTCCCGCCGGGGACGGAAAGCGTTGGATGGCAACGGACATCTGATTCTTTTCCCGGGCTCTGCTTGTGAGACATATAAGATGACTAATAATGCCAGTAGCACCATCGCTGCTCTAAAAACAGTATTGGAAACTTATGGAAAGAAGGAAGAGATGCTAAAGACAATCCCTCCGATTCCATTGCGGTACATAGAAATAAAAGATACGTTGAATCCGACTATTGCTCCGGTCTTGAAGCAAACAATTTCGCCCGCTGTAAGTTGGGAACGAATTAATAATGTTGAAACGCCACAACTTTATCCAGTGTTTCCATGGCGTATTTATGGAGTAGGAAAGGAGGATCTGGATATAGCCCGTAATACCTACTTTTATGACCCGGATGCCATCAAGTTCCGTTCGCATACCGGATGGAAACAAGATAATATATGGGCTGCCTGTTTAGGCCTGACCGAAGAAGCAAAGAAACTATCTTTAGCCAAATTATCGAATGGACCGCATCGTTTCCCCGCATTTTGGGGACCGGGATATGACTGGACACCCGATCACAACTGGGGAGGTAGCGGCATGATAGGACTTCAGGAAATGCTATTGCAAACAAATGGAGAACAAATACTCCTTTTCCCGGCATGGCCGAAAGAATGGAACGTACATTTCAAACTTCATGCTCCGGGCGAAACAACAGTAGAAGCCACTCTGAAAAACGGAAAAGTGACGGACTTGAAAGTTTTACCGGAAAGTAGAGAAAAGGATATTGTTATAATGATTGAAAAGGAAAAATGATAATTTTGCGGAGTGCCCTGAAAGGGCTTAATTATATAGCGTAGGGCAACGCCCTACGTAAAAGCGACAATCTGAATTTGCGCCCAGAAAGGGCATCCCAATAAATATATAATTGTAAGGCTTTCAGCCTAACTGCAAAATTCCCATTTAACCGATAAATTCCCATTTAACGAATGAAATATATAAATAAAGAATTATGAATAAAAGACCATTTATCATCTTATCAGCTTTTCTATTGCTGTTCTCTTTGATAGAAAAAGGGCAGGCTGCAGAAACTTACCGTCCCGAGACATCGGTTGCCGGATTCATTCAGCTTCCCGGTAGCGGGCGACAAGTCTATAATTTCAATCCGGGATGGCGTTTTTTCAGAGGCGATGTCCGGGGAGCAGAAGCGGTAAACTTTGATGACCGTTCCTGGAATGTCGTTTCCACCCCTCATACTGTAGAGTTGATGCCGGCCGAAGGAAGCGGATGCCGCAATTATCAGGGACCGGCCTGGTATCGTAAGCACTTTGTCCTCCCCGCTGAAACAAAAGGGCAACGGGTAGTGCTTCATTTTGAAGCAGCTATGGGCAAACAGATCCTTTATCTGAATGGTAAACGCATCCAGGAACATCTGGGAGGTTATCTACCTTTTACTTTAGACTTGACTGCCAATGGTGTACAGGCTGGAGACTCCTGTCTGCTCGCTGTTTTCACGGACAACAGTGATGACAAATCCTATCCTCCTGGAAAACGTCAATACACATTAGACTTTGCTTATCATGGTGGCATTTATCGTGATGTATGGATGATTGCCAAATCTCCGGTAGCTATTACTGACGCTATCGATTCACAAACCGTTGGCGGTGGAGGTGTATTCGTTCATTTTGATAAGATCAGTGAAAAGAGTGCGCAGGTATATGTAAACACCGAAGTTCAGAATGACGACGCCCGTTTCGAGTCAGTCACTGTAGAAACGACTTTGACAGACGCGGATGGAAAAGTAATCAAACGCAGTTCAGGAAAACTTTCTTTAAAGCCGGGAGAGAAGAAATCCATCCGTCAACAGATGGAAGTAAAGAATCCTACTCTTTGGTCTCCGGACACTCCTTATTTATATAGAGTACAATCACGCATTAAAAAAGGAAATAAATCCATTGACGGAGGCATTACCCGTGTCGGTATTCGTCTGGCAGAATTCCGTGGTAAAGACGGCTTTTGGCTGAATGGAAAACCTTTCGGACAATTAGTTGGAGCCAATCGTCATCAGGATTTTGCATACGTAGGCAATGCTTTGCCCAATTCACAGCAATGGCGTGACGCAAAACGTCTGCGTGATGCAGGATGTACCATCATCCGTGTAGCGCATTATCCACAGGACCCATCCTTTATGGATGCCTGTGACGAACTCGGCATGTTTGTCATCGTCGCTACTCCGGGCTGGCAATACTGGAACAAAGACCCGAAATTCGGAGAACTGGTTCATCAGAATACCCGTGAAATGATTCGTCGTGATCGCAATCACCCTTCCGTATTGATGTGGGAACCCATCTTGAATGAAACCCGCTATCCGCTCGATTTTGCCTTGAAAGCTCTTGAGATTACCAAAGAAGAATATCCCTATCCGGGACGTCCGGTAGCTGCTGCCGATGTCCATTCTGCCGGAGTGAAAGAGCATTATGACGTTGTTTATGGCTGGCCGGGTGATGATGAAAAAGAAGACAAGCCGGAGCAATGTATCTTTACCCGTGAATTCGGGGAGAATGTAGACGACTGGTATGCTCACAACAATAATAACCGTGCCAGCCGCAGTTGGGGAGAACGTCCGTTACTGGTACAGGCTATGTCTTTAGCAAAGAGCTATGACGAGATGTACCGCACAACCGGTTTGTTTATCGGTGGTGCCCAATGGCATCCGTTCGACCATCAGCGTGGCTATCATCCGGACCCTTATTGGGGCGGCATTTATGATGCTTTCCGTCAGAAAAAATATGCGTATGAAGTATTTCGCAGCCAGTCGCCGGCCAGTCTCCAACACCCATTGGCAGAATGCGGCCCGATGATATTCCTTGCTCATGAAATGTCACAATTCTCCGATAAGGACGTAGTTGTATTTACAAACTGTGATTCAGTCCGTCTTTCTATTTATGATGGAACGAAAACCTGGACGAAACCGGTAGTTCATGCCAAAGGGCACATGCCGAATACTCCCGTTATATTCGAGAATGTCTGGGACTTTTGGGAAGCACGCGGATATAGCTATACTCAAAAGAACTGGCAAAAAGTAAACATGGTTGCCGAAGGAATCATCGACGGAAAAGTAGTATGCACTCAAAAGAAAATGCCTTCCCGACGTTCCACCAAACTACGCCTTTACATAGATACCCCAAAAGTGAACCTGGTAGCTGACGGCTCTGACTTTATCGTCGTAGTTGCTGAAGTAACCGATGATAGTGGAAATGTGCGCCGTCTGGCAAAAGAGAATATCGTTTTCACGGTAGAAGGTGAAGGAGAAATCATCGGAGATGCTACTATTGGCGCTAATCCCCGTGCGGTGGAGTTCGGCTCTGCTCCGGTGTTGATTCGTTCTACCCGGAAAGCCGGAAAAATAAAGGTGAAAGCCCGCGTACAGTTTGAGGGCACTCAAGCTCCGACAGCTACTGAAATTGAACTGGAAAGTGTTCCTGCAGAACTTCCTTTCTGCTATGAGGAACAGGCTTATGAAATACAAAGGACAACACCGTCCACTCTTAATGCACCCCCGGTCAAGGGATCATCTGAAGGAAAAGTACAACTGACAGAGGAAGAACGCCAACGGGTGTTGGATGAAGTAGAACGTCAACAGACTGAATTTGGAACTGAAAAATAGTACGATAAAAGTGATTAGCAGGTTAGTAATAAGTGATTAGCAGGGTAATCTGCCAACTTGTTTTTTATATGTTACTAAAGCACTATTCAAAAAAAAAGACTATCTTTGAGTACGTTTAATTCCAATTATAGCCATCAATGAGAAAACGGAATATTCTAATACTATTACTATCCATGATAGGCATGTATGCTTTTGCCTATCCAAATATGATTGTAGAACACTACACGGCTGAACGTGGTTTGCCTAATAATATCGTAAACTGTACATTAAAAGGACAAGACGGATTTATCTGGTTCGGTACCTGGTATGGACTATGCAGCTTTGACGGAAGTAAATTCCGTTCCTACGATAATCATGACGGCTTTTATTCCACAGACATTCCGCCGCGTAAAATTCAGCGCATCGTAGAAGATAAGAATGGTTTTCTGTGGATTAAGACTATCGACCGTAAACTCTATCTGTTCGATAAACGGCATGAGAGCTTTCATGCCGTCTACGATGATGTGAAAGAATATTCCGAGAACATTCAGATTATCAAGATTCAGACGACCGAAGACGGCGACGTATTGTTGCTGACAAAAGATAAAAGCCTTTTGCGTGCGTACACCGACAAGGAAGGTAAAATAACGATGAAACAATTGCATGATTCGCGTCCTAACGTAAACGTGTACGACATGCGTCTGAAACACAACATATTCTGCGAAACAGCCGAGTTTATCAATTGGATCGGTATGGATTATCAGATTCTGTCCCTACGGAAAGGGGAAGCGCTGAAAGACAAACCTGCCGACTTTATACAGAAAAAGGTATCTGCTAACCCCGATCAGTTTACTTGTGCCTCCTATAACTCCAAATTCTTATGGTTGGGAGACAAGAAAGGCCACATTTATAGCATTGATCCGCAAAACGGAGTTGTCAACCGTTACGAGATACCGGAAATCAAACAGCCGGTTTCTAATTTGCTGGTAACGGAATCCGGTTTGATGTACATTACCACCAACGAAGGAGCATACGAGTACAATATCGGCTACAAGCAGTTGACCAAACTCCCCTTTACCATCCCCGAAAAAGACAATGGAATTATATTCTATGATAAATACGATAAGGTATGGTTTCAGGAAGGCAACCAGGCATTGACTTATTATGATCCCCTGAACAGGAGCCACCACCGCTTTACATTCCCCAATCAGAACGCAATCGGCAATTTTGAAATGCAGGATGCCGGCGAACAGGGCATGTTCTTTATGACTCCGGGAGGGGAAATTCTTCTATTCGATAGGGAGAAACTGGAAATGACCCGTATCAACCAATTGAAGCCTTTTTCCGACGACCTTCCCGATCAGCTTTTCTTCCATCTTCTGCTGGATAAAGACGGTATTCTTTGGCTGGCATCTACGGGCAGCGGAGTATATAGGCTTAATTTCCCCAAGAAGCAATTCCAACTGCTGACAGAAGTTTCTCCATCTCCGGTAGTGCCCGAAAGATCGACTTCCTGGAATCAGGGAATACGTGCTCTCTTCCAGGCGCAAAATGGGGATATTTGGGTAGGAACCCGCTGGCAAGCCTTGTATCGCCTGGATCGTAACGGACAAGTGAAACAAATCTTCTCGGATAAGAACTATCTGTTGGGAGCCGTATATCATATTATGGAAGACAAAGACGGTAATCTTTGGTTTTCCACCAAGGGAAACGGGCTTGTTAAAGCCGAACCGGACATGAATTCACCGCACGGGTTGCGTTTTACCCGTTATATCAATGACCCCAAGAATCCGAATTCTATCAGTAACAACGATGTGTACTTTACCTATCAGGACAGCCAGGGACGCATTTGGGTAGGATTACTGGGAGGAGGTCTGAATCTAATTTCCGAAGAGAACGGAGCAATTACCTTTATCCATAAATACAATGGCTTGAAACAATATCCTGCATACGGTCTTTATATGGAGGTGCGTACCATGACGGAAGATGAAGACGGACGTATTTGGGTAGGAACAATGGATGGCCTGATGTCTTTCGACGGACATTTCACTGTCCCCGAACAGATCCAGTTTGAAACGTACCGCCAGGTCAGCGAAAATTCAAACGTAGCGGATAATGATATTTATGTACTCTACAAAGATACTGATTCGCAAATCTGGGTAAGTGTATTCGGAGGCGGTTTGAATAGATTAGTCCGCTATGATAAAGAAAAGCGTGAGCCGATTTTCAAATCATACGGCATACGTGAAGGAATGAATAACGATGTAGTCAAGTCCATCGTAGAAGATAAAAACGGTAACTTGTGGTTTACAACGGAAATTGGCTTGTCTTGCTTCAATAAAGCTACCGAACAGTTTCGTAACTACGACAAATACGACGGTTTCCTGAATGTGGAATTGGAAGAGGGGAGTGCCCTCCGTACCTTGAATGGAGATTTGTGGATTGGTACCCGGCAGGGAATCCTGACATTCTCTCCCGACAAACTGGAAACATTGCATACGAACTACGATACACGTATTGTTGACTTTAAAGTTTCCAACCGCGATCTGCGTAGTTTCCGCGAATGTCCGATCCTGAAAGAATCCATCACATACGCCAAAGCAATCGAACTGAACTACAATCAATCCATGTTCACGATTGAATTTGCCGCATTGAATTTCTATAATCAGAACCGGGTATCTTACCGATATATACTCGAAGGATATGAAAAAGAATGGCATTATAACGGAAAGAACCGTATCGCTTCTTATACCAACGTACCTCCCGGAGACTATACATTCCGTGTAGAAACCGTAGATGAAGCCAATCCGGAGCTGGTTTCCAACTGTACACTGGCTATTACTATCCTTCCACCGTGGTGGTTGAGCTGGTGGGCAACCCTTATTTATGTAATTCTAGGTTTGGCAGCTCTCTATTTCAGCCTGCGCCTGGCTTTCTTCATGCTCAAAATGAAGAATGATATTTATATCGAGCAGAAAGTATCGGAGATGAAAATCAAGTTCTTTACCAATATCTCCCATGAATTGCGCACTCCTTTGACATTGATAAAAGGTCCGATACAGGAACTAAGAGAACGCGAAAAACTCTCTCCGAAAGGATTGCAATATGTGGATCTGATGGAGAAGAATACCAATCAAATGCTGCAATTAGTGAATCAGATCCTTGATTTCCGGAAGATTCAGAACGGCAAGATGCGTTTGCATGTATCATTAATTGATTTTAATGAGATGATAGCTTCTTTCCAGAAAGAATTCCGGGTACTTTCCGAAGAAAACGAAATCAGTTTTACTTTCCAGTTGCCGGATGAACCGATTATGGTATGGGCGGACAAGGAAAAAATGAGCATTGTTATCCGCAACATCATATCCAACGCATTCAAATTCACTCATTCCGGAGGAAGTATTTATATAACTACCGGATTGACAGACGACGGTAAACGTTGTTATGTACGGGTGGAAGATAACGGAGTAGGTATTCCACAAAATAAACTGACCGAGATTTTCGAACGCTTCTCGCAAGGAGAGAACGCAAAAAACTCCTATTATCAGGGCACGGGTATCGGATTGGCACTTTCAAAAGAGATCGTCAATCTGCATCACGGACAGATTCGTGCTGAAAGTCCCGAAGGACAAGGGGCGGTGTTTATTGTGGAACTTCTGATGGATAAGGAACATTACCGCCCGTCGGAAGTAGACTTCTATGTGGGAGATACAGAGACAGCCCCTGTTTCGGTAGAACAAGATCCTGTTGCAAATGCCATATCCGAAGACGGTACGGAAGAAGAACCGGAAATCGACGCTTCATTACCGACCCTTCTGTTGGTGGAAGATAACAAAGACCTTTGCCAGTTAATAAAACTGCAATTGGAAGATAAATTCAACATCCATATAGCCAATAACGGCGTAGAAGGTCTGAAGAAAGTGCATCTGTATCACCCGGACATCGTAGTGACCGATCAGATGATGCCGGAAATGGATGGACTGGAAATGCTGCAATCTATCCGGAAAGATTTCCAAATCAGTCATATCCCTGTCATTATCCTGACTGCGAAGAATGATGAAGGCGCCAAGACCAAAGCGATCACTTTAGGGGCGAACGCCTACATTACCAAACCTTTCAGTAAGGAATATCTGTTGGCACGTATTGACCAGTTGCTTGCCGAACGGAAACTGTTCCGTGAACGAATCCGTCAGCAAATGGAAAACCAGACAACGACCGAAGAAGACAGCTACGAACAATTTTTGGTAAAGAAAGACGTACAGTTCCTCGAAAAGATACATCAGGTCATTGAAGAAAATATGGACGATAGTGACTTTAACATTGACACCATAGCATCCGGTATCGGATTGAGCCGTTCGGCATTCTTCAAGAAACTGAAGAGTCTTACCGGCCTGGCACCCGTTGACCTGGTAAAAGAGATTCGTTTGAATAAATCTATCGAACTGATTAAAAATACGGATTTAAGTGTTTCCGAAATTGCTTTTGCTGTCGGATTCAAGGATTCGGGATATTATAGCAAGTGTTTCCGGAAAAAATATAATCAGTCCCCTCGCGAATATATGAATGAATGGCGGAAAGGAGAGAGATAACCGATTACAAAATGCTTTCTTAATCGTCCTTTTAGAAACCTAATTAAGATTCGAAAGAATGAACAACATTAAGAAAGTATTATCAGCGTGGATGCTGGTTGCCTGTGTACTACCTGTGGCAGCCCAGTATCCTGTAATTCCGGACTCGGTAAAAGCAAGAGGAGCAAAACAAGAAGCGGAGTTTGAACGGAAATCGGATGCGGCATGGGAAAAAGCTTTGCCGACAGTGTTAGAAGAAGCAAAGAAAGGTCGTCCCTATAAGCCTTGGGCCTCCAAACCCGAAGATTTGATAAAAAGTAATATCCCGGCTTTCCCCGGCGCGGAAGGCGGAGGTATGTATACTCCCGGTGGTCGTGGAGGTAAAGTGATCGTAGTCACTTCGCTGGAAGATTCCGGCCCCGGAACATTACGCGAAGCCTGCGAAACGGGAGGTGCACGTATTATTGTATTCAATGTAGCGGGAGTGATTCGTTTGAAAAGCCCGATTAGCGTACGTGCCCCTTATGTAACGATTGCCGGACAAACAGCTCCCGGAGATGGTATCTGCGTCACCGGACAATCTTTCCTGATCGATACACACGATGTTGTGATTCGCCACATGCGCTTCCGTCGCGGTGCGCAGGACGTAGCTTTCCGTGATGATGCAGTAGGAGGGAATGCGGTTGGGAATATTATGATTGACCATTGCTCCGCCAGTTGGGGATTGGATGAAAACATGTCTATCTACCGTCATGTATACAACAGAGGGGCAGACGGACACGGGCTGAAACTTCCGACAGTAAACATTACCATCCAGAATTCTATTTTCTCTGAAGCATTGGATACCTACAATCATGCTTTCGGTGCAACCATCGGTGGGCATAACAGTATGTTCTGCCGTAATCTCTTTGCTTCCAACATCAGCCGGAACAGTTCGGTAGGTATGGACGGCGACTTTAACTTCGTCAATAATGTTGTTTTCAACTGGTGGAACCGTTCCGTAGACGGAGGCGATCACAACAGTTTCTACAATATGATAAACAACTATTTCAAACCCGGTCCGATCACTCCGATAGGTAAACCGATTTCTTATCGTATTCTCAAACCGGAAGCAGGACGTGACAAAAACAGACCGCTTTCATTCGGAAAAGCATACGTAAACGGAAATATTATCCATGGCAATGCCAAAGTTACAAAAGATAACTGGGACGGAGGCGTACAACTGAAAGAAGAGGTGGACGTCGCAAAGTTTCTGCCGCTAATTAAATCGGACGAGGCTTTCAAAATGCCACCGGTAACTGTAATGGATACCAAAAAAGCTTATACCTTTGTATTAGATAATGTAGGAGCTAATTTTCCGAAACGTGACGCAGTAGATGCACGTGTCATTAAGACCGTACAAACAGGAAAGGCCATTTATGCGAAAGATGCACCGGAGTTTGTCTCTCCTTACGTGAAGAGACGGTTACCGGCTGATTCTTACAAACAAGGTATCATCACAGATATTCGTCAGGTAGGCGGACTGCCCGAATATAAAGGTGAAGCGGTAGTAGACTCGGACGGCGACGGTATGCCGGATGCTTGGGAAGTTGCCAACGGATTGAATCCGAACGACCCGGCTGACGCAAACATGGACTGCAACGGTGACGGATATACCAATATTGAAAAATACATCAATGGCATAGACACCAGAAAGAAAGTGGACTGGACAGACTTGAAGAACAATTACGATACATTGTCTAAACGGAAAAGTCTGTTGTAACCGGATGAAAAGAGATTAAAGTTTATTGTAATGAATATACAAGTAAGAACGATCCTTTTAGGATTATTGAGCATTGGGTTTGTGCAAAGTTATGCGCAAACCTTTGCTTTACAGGTTAAGAATGACCAGATCACTTACCTGAATGATGATCGGGGAAACCGGATTCTCGATTTCTCTACATGCGGATATAAATCCTCCGAACAGGATATTCCTTCTGTCCGTAATGTGGTATTTGTACCCTGGAAAGCCGGAGATAATACTGCACGTATTCAACGTGCCATTGATTATGTAGCTTCGCTGACTCCTGACGCTTCCGGTTTTCGGGGAGCCGTATTACTCGATCAGGGAGAATTTTCCCTGTCCGGCAGTATTCGTATCTCCGCATCCGGAATTGTATTGCGGGGAACGGATAAAGAAAAAACAATACTGCTGAAAAAAGGCGTAGACAGAGGTGCGCTTATCTACATGGAAGGAATGGACGACCTGAATGTACAAGACACATTGAAGGTGTTTTCCCACTATGTTCCGGTAAACGCGAGAACATTGGAAGTCGCTTCGGGTGTTTCTCTGAAAAAAGGAGATCGCGTCATGGTTACCCGTCCTTCCGGCAAAGAATGGATTGCCTCTTTGGGTTGTGATATTTTTGGAGGAGGTATCAGTGCTTTGGGATGGAAAGAAGGTGACATGGATCTGACTTGGGACAGAACAGTCTGCGAAGTAAACGGCAACCAAGTAACACTGGATGCTCCGCTGACCGTAGCTTTGGATGCCAACTATGGAACTTCTTCCCTGTTGACTTATCAATGGAACGGACGTATTCATGATTGTGGCGTAGAAAATATGACACTGATTTCTGATTACGACAAGCGTTATCCTAAAGACGAGGATCATTGCTGGACAGGTATTTCCATTGAGGATGCGGAAAACTGTTGGGTGAGACTGGTTAATTTCAAGCATTTTGCAGGAAGTGCTGTAATTGTTCAGCGTACAGGTTCCAAAATTACCGTTGAAGACTGTATCTCGAAAGAACCCGTTTCAGAAATCGGAGGGATGCGTCGTTGCACTTTCCATACGCTGGGACAACAAACTTTATTTCAACGCTGCTATTCGGAACAGGGTATTCATGACTTTGCTGCCGGATATTGCGCAGCCGGTCCCAATGCTTTTGTACAATGTGATTCGTACGAATCTTTGGGATTCAGTGGCTCTATTGATGCCTGGGCATGCGGACTATTGTTTGACGTAGTAAATATCGACGGTCATAACCTGACTTTCAAGAATTTGGGACAAGATAAAAACGGAGCCGGTTGGAATACGGCAAACAGTTTGTTTTGGCAATGTACCGCAGCGGAAATCGAATGTTATGCCCCGGCAAAAGATGCGATGAACCGTGCATACGGTTGTTGGGCGCAATTCTCGGGTGACGGTGAATGGGCACAGTCCAACAATCATGTACAACCTCGCAGTATTTTTTATGCTCAATTGGGAGAACGGTTGAATAAAGAATGTGCAGAACGTGCACGTATTCTTCCTAGAAATACAAGTGCAACCAGTAGTCCTACAGTGGAAGTAGCTATGGAACTCGCTAAAGAAGCATATAAACCACGGTTGACGTTGGAACATTGGATCGGTGATAATAAGTTTGCTCCTTCGGTGGCATCAACCGGAGTAAAATCAATCGATGATATTAAAGAGAAAAGAGCGCTGCGCTTGCAAATTCTTCTTCTTCTTCTTCTTCTTCTGCTGCTGCTGCTTCTGCTGCTAAATTATTAACCCAACCGGAAGTAACTGTAACCAATGGACGTATTCAGATGAACGGTGCTCTATTGGTGGGAGGCACTCATACCACCCCCTTGGTGGAACGGAAAGCTCAAAACCAATTATCTAAAAAAGGCAAGTCCGGCCATCACCCGCTTTGTGCCGGGACGCGAGGGATTGGGATTAACCGACCGCATTGATTCTGTAGTCGACTTTATGAAACAGAAAAACATTCTTGTTTTCGATCAGAATTATGGTCTTTGGTACGATCGTCGCCGGGATGACCACGAACGGGTTCGCCGTCGGGATGGTGATGTATGGGGACCTTTCTATGAACAGCCATTCGGTCGTAGCGGTCAGGGAACAGCATGGGAAGGATTGAGCAAATATGATTTGAAACGCCCTAATGCATGGTACTGGAGCCGCTTAAAAGAATTTGCAGAAAAAGGAAATAAGGACGGACTGCTGTTGTTCCATGAAAACTATTTCCAGCACAATATATTGGAAGCCGGTGCGCATTGGGTAGATTCTCCATGGAGAAGCAGCAATAACATCAATCAGACCGGATTTCCTGAACCTGCTCCATTTGCCGGAGACAAACGAATCTTTGTGGCGGATATGTTCTATGATATCAGTCATCCTGTTCGTCGTGAATTGCACAGACAATATATCCGTCAGTGCCTGAATAACTTCGCAGACAATTCGAATGTTATTCAGTTGACAAGCGCCGAATTTACAGGCCCGTTGCACTTCGTACAATTTTGGTTGGACGTGATAGCTGAATGGGAAACTGAAACCGGGAAGAAAGCAAAAGTGGCATTGAGTACAACGAAAGACGTACAGGATGCAATCCTTGCAGATCCTAAACGCGCTGCCGTAGTAGATATTATTGATATCCGGTATTGGCATTATAAGACGGATGGAATCTTTGCGCCGGAAGGCGGAAAAAATATGGCGCCACGTCAGCACATGCGAAAGATGAAAGTGGGAAAGGTAACTTTCACAGAAGCATATAAAGCTGTCAATGAGTATCGTCAGAAATTTCCTCAAAAGGCAGTAACATTCTACGCACAGAATTATCCGGCTATGGGATGGGCTGTATTCATGGCCGGCGGTTCATGTCCTGTAATCCCGTGCACAGATAAAGCATTCCTGAAGGATGCAGTAGCAATGGAAGTGGAAGAAACAAATACGGATGAGTACAAGAAAATGGTAAAATCTGATATTGGAAGTATCATTTATTCCAAGTCCGGAACAGAAATTCCTGTTCAATTATCGTCCGGAAAGTATGTATTAAAGTACATTCATCCTGCTTCCGGAAAGATTGAAACGATAAATAAATCGCTGAAAATAAACGGTTTATACAATCTAAAAGTGCCAGATAAGAAAGAAGGTATTTATTGGTTCCATAAGTTATAAAGCAGGAATCCCGTTGAAGACCATTCAGCGGGATTTTTGCTTTTTATTGGTAATTTCTAGTAAAAGAGTGTTATAAAACATGATACTTGTTTTTTCAATCCACAAACCAGATTTTACCTAACGTTGCGGTCGATACTGCTTAGTTTTGCAACATCAAATCAATCGAATTAATGCTATGATGGAACAAACTAATCATTCAACCGACACTTTGCTCGCTTCTTTTCAAGCGGGAAACATGGCAGCTTTTTCACAGCTGTATAACTTGCACATCAACGTCCTTTTTAATTACGGATTGAAGTTGACCATTGATAAAGAGTTACTGAAAGATTGTATTCATGACATCTTCGTGAAACTCTATACAAAGAAAGATGAATTAGGAACAATCGATAATTTGAGATCTTATTTATTCATCTCCTTAAAGAATAAGTTGTGTGATGAACTTCGCAGACGTATGTATATGTCTGATACGGCAGTAGAAGAAGTTAGCATATCCACTCCTACAGATGTAGAAGATGATTATATGGAAGAAGAGCAACGCAAGAATGAATTTTCATTGGTTAGACGTCTGCTCGACCAATTATCTCCCCGCCAACGTGAAGCGCTTACATTATATTATATAGAAGAAAAGAAATACGAGGATATTTGCGAGATTATGAATATGAATTATCAGTCTGTACGCAACTTGATGCATCGCGGATTGACAAAATTGCGTAGTCTGGCGAGTTAATTTTAGTAAAAAGGTAAATGGGTTGAGTACATAGACAGGATAACGCCGTCCTACTTATGTAAACGCTTAAAAAGGATGCGATATGTGCTCAAAGGTAATGGATTTTTTGACGGATGATGATTTTATCAACTATGTGCTGGGTGTAACTCCGCAATCAGCTTCCCAATGGGAAACTTATTTCAGAGAGCACCCGGAAGAGATGGCAGATGCAGAAGAAGCTAAAGCTGTATTATTGGCTCCGGCAAATGTAGACTGTGGCTTCTCAATAGTTGAAAATAACGAATTGAAAGATAGGATTATTAGTAGTATAAAAGATTTTTCGGGTATTTTGTAGATAGGTTAGTATAGTTAAGATAAAGTAGTTAGGTTAGTTAAGGCATTAAAAGATTGACGCGGCCTTTCACAGGAGGTTTAATTTTAAACACTGTGAAAGGCTGCGTTTTTTATTTGTCCTATTCAGGTTTATCGCCAGATTCCTGAATATCGAAAGCACTACTGAAACTGACTATTAATACGATACATCCGCCCAATATGCCGATAAGCATATAAGCGATACGGATATCGAACGCCTGCGAGATGGCACCGATAAGCAGGGGAGCAATCAGCAAACCTATAAAACTGATGCTTGACAGAATGGTAAGTGCAATACTGACCGGTGTTTTTGATTTGGCTCCCACGAAGCTGTACAAAGTAGGCACAATGCAGGAAATACCCAAGCCGACCAGCATGAAACCTAAAGAATTAATGATTACTTTCATAGCCATAGATTCGAAAACTCCTCCTAACAGGGCAGAAACAAAAAAGCCGATACAGATAAAGCTGCCCGCCAGTTGCAGGACTTTCTTCTTTCCCCAAAGCTGATAAGCGTAGTTAGTCAGGAAGCGGCCCGTTGCCATCATAATCATAAATACAAGAAAACCGATTTGCAATGATTTAGGTACGTGAACCACTGATTCGAAATAAACGGCACTCCAGTCGAACATTGCGCTTTCTACAATCAGCGCGAACAGTCCGACAAGTCCTAACTGCAAAAGTAACATTTCCGGTTTTTGAAATAACAGGCGAAAACCATTGGGAGCTTTGGCTGTATTTCTTTCCTGCGTCTTTGTATCAGAAACTTCCGCTTCCTGCGGTGCGCTCTCCTGCAAATATTTCCGCCCGGAAAGTGCAATTATAAGGATGATGATAAATATCAGTGTGTAATGCCAGATAGGGGAGACTCCTGCCAAAATCATTACGAAGCCGATAAGTGCTCCTGCACATGCCCCCAGACTCCATCCTCCATGAAAAGTGGCCATAATGGTTTTACCATACAAACGTTCCACTTCAATGCCTTGTGTATTGAATGATATATCACATAAATTCCAGCACACACCGAAGCAAAAGAGCAGAAAGCCTAAAAGATAGACCTCATGAGCCAGTCCGACACAAAGCAGGGATGAAGCGTATCCCAGGATACTGACCTGTACCATGCTCCGGCTTCCTAACTTCGAAACAAGATAACCAGCCAAGGGGATCGCAACAAATTTTCCGACAGGGATCATAAATAAAATCAGTCCCCAGTAGAAAGCATAATTTGCAGCAAAAACGTCTTTAAAATCAGGGATTCGGCTAGCCCAACTTGCCATACAAAGTCCTTGAGCGAAGAAAAAAGTCAATATGGCAAAACGTATTCTCTCTTTAGGATGCGTAAATTGGTTATTCATGCATTTTTTATTTTTAATCGCGGCAAAGGTATCTATTTTTTTTGTACTTTTGCGCCCGATTTAAAAATATCATATTCATGAAGACAGGCGAATCTTTATTATCCATAGGTAAATTTATTGCAGAATATTCAGCCCATTTAATGGGGGCCGGAGTACACACCTCGCGGGTGGTACGCAACACAAAGCGTATTGGAGAGGCTTTCGGACTAGATGTCAAATTAAGCGTATTTCATAGAAACATCATTCTGACTATTATAGACAAAGAAACAAACGAGGCTTGTAACGAGGTCATAGACATTCCTGCACACCCGATCAGTTTTGAACATAATTCAGAGTTAAGCGCATTAAGCTGGGAAGCAGTAGACAATCATTTGTCATTGGAAGAACTGAAAGACAAATACAAGAAGATTATTTCTGCTCCGCGGATACATCCGCTTTTCGTTTTACTACTAGTAGGATTTGCCAATGCGTCTTTCTGCAAATTGTTCGGCGGTGATTTCATTTCGATGGGAATTGTGTTCTCGGCTACCATTACAGGATTCTACCTGAAACAACAAATGCAGGCAAAAAAGATCAATCATTATGTTGTATTTATAGTCTCGGCTTTTTGTTGCTTCCCTCTGTGCTTCTACCGCGCTGATTTTCGACACAACTTCGGAGATTGCCATGGCAACCAGCGTCCTATATCTTGTACCTGGGGTGCCTTTGATTAATGGCGTGATTGATGTAGTAGAGGGATATGTATTAACAGGATTTGCCCGTCTGACAGAGGCTTCTTTGTTGATTGTCAGCATCGCTATCGGACTTTCCTTCACATTATTAATGGTAAAAAATAGTTTAATTTGATATGATAGCACTTGACATTCTTACGGATGGATTTTTTGCAGCAGTAGCAGGTATAGGATTTGGTGCAATTTCCGATCCTCCTTTGCGTGCATTCAAAATGATTGCCATACTGGCAGCACTGGGACACGCCTGTCGTTTTTGTTTGATGACCTATTTAGGCGTGGATATTGCCACAGGTTCGTTGTTTGCCGGATTAGTCATCGGCTTCGGTAGTTTGTGGTTAGGGAAAAAAGTATATTGCCCGATGACGGTGCTGTATATTCCGGCGTTGCTTCCCATGATTCCGGGAAAGTTTGCATACAACATGGTATTTTCACTTATCATGTGTCTGCAAAATGTGAATGATCCGGATAAGCTGGACAAGTTCATGTCGATGTTCTTCTCTAATACTCTGATAGCAAGCACAGTGATTTTCATGTTGGCGGTAGGAGCTACGTTCCCGATGTTCCTGTTCCCACATAGAGCCTTTTCATTAACAAGACACTAAAACGAACTTTTATGGAGATTTTTTGGAGAACAATTGCATATTATAATTCAGCTACCTGGCTGTTACAGATAGTTATCATTCTGATTGGTATTGCATTGACCGGATTGCTTATCGGCCGACCACGTCCGTGGGTGAAAATGGCGATGAAGTTCTATATGATAGGCCTGTATACGTGGATTTCTCTGGTCTACTATTATATCTACTGTGAAGAGCGTAGTTATAATGGAGTAATGGCTATGTTTTGGGGTGTGATGGCTATCATTTGGATATGGGATGCGATTACGGGATATACTACCTTCGAACGTACCCACAAATATGATTTGCTGTCTTATGTCCTGTTGGCAATGCCTTTTATATACCCTTTGGTTTCATTGGCACGCGGTCTCTCATTCCCGGAAATGACTTCTCCGGTCATGCCTTGTTCGGTAGTGGTGTTTACTATCGGATTATTATTGCTGTTTGCACAAAAGGTCAATATGTTTTTGGTATTGTTCCTTTGCCACTGGTCGCTGATCGGATTATCCAAAACTTATTTCTTTCAGATTCCGGAAGATTTCTTGTTGGCAAGTGCCACAATCCCCGGCTTGTATCTTTTCTTTAGGGAGTATTTCCTGAATAATCTTCATGCAGATACCAAGCCGAAAGCCAAATATATCAATTGGCTGTTGATAAGCGTTTGCGTCGGACTGGCCGTGTTGCTGACTACTACTATGTTTTTGGAATTGGTTCCGAAAGGTTAATCCGGAAACATAGAAGATATTCAAATCAAAAAAAGAGGCCGTTAAAAAAAGCCTTGATCTTATAAAATCGTCCTTACTACGATAGACTGTAGTAAGGACGATTTTTCTTTTAGGAACTTTGGGAACAGTTTCTTTTATATATCGTATCGTTTACTTAATTGCGTAGAATATCCGTAAGGCACACTGCATCACTGCATCAGGCAACCATTTTTTACTCTTCGCAAACAATACCTGTATCCATGGACCTACTTTCGTCCGAAAAGGAGGATTGGTACGTTCCACTATCTCACAGATGGCAGCACCCAACTTCCGCGGATGGCATCCATTACGTTCTTCCTTTTCTATAATCTCTAATGATTTCAGAAAACTTTCTCCGTAATCGGCATCCAGTCTTGTCTGTTCGGAGATATTCCGGTTATCAGTAAATCCGGTGTTGAAATCTCCCGGTTCTACTACACAAACCTTTATATGGAACGGATAAACCTCTAAAGCCAATGCTTCGCTATATCCCTCCACTGCAAATTTCGAAGCAGAATAAAATCCCTGATAGGGGATTCCCATTACACCACCGATAGAGCTGATATTGATAATCTTGCCCTTTCGCGCCTTTCTCATAGATGGCAAAACAGCTTTACACATATTCACTACACCGAAGAAGTTTGTATTCATTTGTATATTCACTTCTTCTTCAGTGGCAAGTTCCAATGCGCCGCCGATACCTATTCCGGCATTATTAATCAATACGTCAATCCGCCCCTGCTCCGATAAAATCCGCTCTACGGCCTGACAAACGGAAAGGAAATTGGTTACATCGACAACAAGCATTTTTACATGATTCATGTCTTCGGAAGGTTTCCGGCTTGTTCCATAAACGATGTGCCCTTGTTCCGATAACATTTGAGCGGTAATCTTACCGAATCCGGAAGATGCTCCGGTGATAAGTATGACTTGTGGTTGCATATTTCTTATTTGCGGTATGGTACTAACTGCTCAATTATCATTTCTCCAAGATAGCAGTCATTTCTTCCCGCCAATCCGCACCATTCTTCGGTTGGAACGTTTCAAATCCGAGTTCCTTGCCTATATGGATATTTGAAGCGCCGTCATCTACAAATAATGTTTCGGAAGGAATGATATTACAATCATTCACCATAAATTCGAAAATTTCGGGTGCAGGTTTTGTGTGACCGATCTGATAAGACAAATATAGTTTGTCACAATAATCATTCAACGGCTTTTTCTTCGATGAGAAATCGGGACCGCATGCCCACGACATAACAAAAGGATTGGTATTACTTAGAATATACACATGATAAGACTTTCTCAATTCCAATATATAATCGAGTTTATTTAGATTTACTTCATTGAAAAAGCCCAGCCATGCCTGTTTGGTTTCCTCCATCGTCAATGGACGGCCACATAAATCCCCCAGTTGTTTCCGAAACTCATCCGCGCTTAGCTTTCCTTCTTCCAGTTCTTGAAAGATGCCGGTCTGGTGATATTTATCCAGCCGGGTATCAGCATCTGCCAGTCCCAGTTTGATAAATGCCTGAACCGCTTTGTCACGATCAATATCTACAATCACTCCTCCAAAATCAAATACAATGTTTTTAATCATGATATATAATTTTCTTGTTTGCTACAAAGATACGGCTTATCTTCTTAATTAATAGCCCGCAACGGCTTGATATTTGTCAAAAAAACATAGTGACGCTATCCTGTCAGGATAGTGACGCCATTTAGCAAGGATAGTGTCACTATAAGAACAGGATAGCGTCACTATATTTTGTGTAACTTATAGAAGCATAAATGCCGATTATTTTTTATATTTGCAAATCCAATCAATCGTTTGCAAAGATAAAAATAGAGTTATGAATAATCTTCGAATCTTATTATACGTGGTTGTCCTTTCACTAGCTGCATGCCATCCGGAAGGGACGAGCGTGAAGCAAGGGCTGGACAAGGCTGCGCAACTGATGGAGCAGGACCCTGATACAGCGTCCATTATTCTTGAGACTATTCAGTCAAGCCAAATGAATGAGGCTCAACTGGCAGAGTATAATTTATTGTGTACCCAGCTCAACGAGGATAAAAACATTCCTCATTCTTCTGATAAGCAGATTAGGCAGGCGGCATTTTATTATGAGAAACACGGTGATGAATATCAAAAATCTAAAGTATATTATTATCTCGCTTGTGTAGAAAGTGACTTGGAACAGAAAGAGGATGCAGAGATCCACTTTAAGGAGGCAATCAAACTTGCCAAAGAAACAGAGGAATACGATCATCTGGCAAAAATATGCAAACGATGTAGTCTTTATTATCAGAAATACGGTAACTTTGATGAAGCATTGGAAATGGAAAGAAAGGCATACGCCAGTCAGTTGATATTAAATGATAACAAAAGTGATTCTTCGGTCATTCTGTCTTCTGCTTTAGGTATGTTTGGTGTGATGTCTTTGTTGCTTGGACTACTCTGGAAGAAAAACCGGCACGCACTTTCCCAACTGGATCTTTTCAAAGAGGAAATACTGAAGAAAGATGTCGAGTCGGATAAGCTGATGTTGCAATGTAATCATCTCGAAGAGAAGTATCAGTCTCTTCAGTTACATATCTATGAAAGTTCTCCGGTTGTCTCAAAAGTACGGCAGTTTAAGGAACGGAATGTTTTGTCTTCTAAAATCCCTTCTTTCTCCGAGAAAGACTGGACAGAGTTGCTGCGACTTCAAGAGAATGTCTATGGACTTGTTTCTAAATTGAAAGAAATAGGTCCGAAGCTCACAGAAGAGGATTTAAGGGTATGTGCTTTTCTGCGGGAGGGAGTCCAACCTGCTTGCTTTGCTGATTTAATGAAACTGACTACAGAGACGCTGACCCGGAGAATCTCCAGAATAAAAACGGAGAAACTGATGTTGGCAAATTCTAAAGAGTCACTGGAAGATATTGTGAAATCATTGGGGATCTTTCATTTTGTGCAAGAAATTAATTATTATCTGGTAATGATTCATATCTCCTTACTACATTTAAGGCTTTTCGTTGCAGAGATTAATGGTTTTTGGTACAGAAATTAGTAATCTTTTATGCAGTCGGGTAGTTGTCCCGTTATAACGGGACGATGGGCATCCTATAGGGTGACAAATGTCACTTTATAAGGTGATATTTGTCATTCTGTAATATGATTATCTGTCTTTAGAAGAATGAAAGTTATTAAAGATACGAAATTAAATAGCAAAAAAACAAGAGTGGCACTTGTTTTTCCTAATATCCCAATAGTTTTTTTCATATTTGATACATTGTCATTTTTATGCCATTTACTTTACTATGCCATTATTAATTTGTACCTAATTTATCCTCTGTCTGTTTTTGTCTATCTCTTCACTTTTATTATTATTGATTATCAACATATTATCATTGACGACCGTCCGTATCCGTCCGGTAAAAATGCCTGTTTTAGCAGTATGTCCTGTAACTTTGCAAATAAAAAAGTACAGAACAATGAGCAACTTATTATTTAAAAAGATGGAATGATTTCGGTGGGTGGCTGGTCTTTCTGATAGCAGCATTTGTGTATGGGATGACCATCGAACCAACCGCAAGTTTCTGGGATTGTCCCGAATTTATTTCTTGTGCTGAAAAATTACAGGTAGGGCATCCGCCGGGAGCACCTTTCTATATGCTTGTCGGCAACCTGTTTACCCAGTTTGCTTCCGATGCTTCGCAAGTGTCGGGAATGGTCAACTTTTTAAATGCACTATTGAGTGCCGGTTGTATCTTGTTTCTTTTCTGGAGTATTACCCGATTAGTGAGAGCCTTGCTTGTGGGCGATGAACGGAAATTATCTGTTATGGATGTTATTATCATTCTGGGAGCAGGTTTTGTGGGAGCTTTAGCTTATACTTTCAGTGATACATTCTGGTTTAGTGCGGTAGAGGGGGAGGTATATGCCTTCTCTTCTTTCCTCACAGCCTTGGTATTTTGGATGATTCTTCGCTGGCAGGATGAAGCAGATTCTGTGTCCGGTGACCGCTGGATTATCCTGATAGCCTATATTATAGGGCTTTCAATCGGAGTGCATTTGCTTAATCTGCTTTGTATTCCTGCCATTGTATTAGTGTTCTATTACCAAAAATATCAGACTCTATCACTCAAGGGAGTTATCGGGGCCATTGCATTATCCGGTATTCTTATTGTATTGATTCTTTTTGTTTATATACCCGGAATGGCTGATGTAGGAGGATGGTTCGAATTATTCTTTGTCAATGTGATGGGATTACCCTTCCAGTCAGGATTGATCGTCTTTCTGGGTTTGGTCCTGTTTTTACTGATAGGAGCCATTTATCGGTTCAGAAAACGCATCGTGAATACCGGTTTGTGGTGTTTACTCATGCTCACCATAGGATATACCACCTATGCGGTCATACTCATTCGTGCCAATGCTAATACGCCGCTCAATGAGAATGCACCGGATACTATTTTCACACTCAAAAGCTACCTGAACCGGGAGCAATACGAAAGCGCCCCTTTACTTTACGGCAAAACGTATGTCTCCGAACCGGAGTATGTGCCCGAAGGAGACTATTACAAGGTAAAGACAGAAAAAGGTAGTGCCATCTATCGACCGGATAAGAAAGAAGGCAAGTATAAAATTATTCGCTATAAGGAAGACGTGTGCTACACTCAAAATATGTTGTTTCCGCGAATGTGGAATGATCGTTCGGCCGCTTCTTACAAAGGATGGTCCGGTGGAGGTGCGAATGAGGCTCCTACACAAAAAGAGAACCTGACTTATTTTATCACATACCAACTCAATTACATGTACTGGCGCTATTTCCTATGGAATTTTGTCGGACGACAGAATGATATTCAAGGAAGCGGTGAACCGGAACATGGTAACTGGATTACAGGAATTTCCTGGCTTGATAATCTGCGACTGGGGGATCAAAAACTTTTGCCGGAATCTTTGCGTGAGAACAAAGGTCACAATGTGTTCTATGGCTTACCATTATTATTAGGATTACTCGGTATTTATTGGCAATGGACACGTGGAAAAAAAGGCAAGCAGCAATTCAGTGTCTTATTTTTCCTTTTCTTTATGACGGGATTGGCTATTGTGCTCTATCTGAATCAGACTCCCGGACAACCCCGTGAACGGGATTATGCGTATGCAGGTTCGTTTTATGCGTTCGCTATCTGGATTGGAATGGGAGCCGCCGGATGCTGTGACATGCTTCGCAGGAAACAGGCAAAAATCCTCCCAGTCGGCTTACTTATGCTGCTTTGCCTGTTTGTCCCCATACAAATGGCAAGCCAGACTTGGGATGACCACGATCGAAGCAACCGGTATACCTGTCGTGACTTTGGTGCTAATTATCTGATGACACTTCCCGACAAAGGAAATCCGATCATATTCTGTAACGGGGATAATGATACGTTCCCCTTGTGGTATAATCAGGATACGGAAGAAGTACGCAGAGATGTACGTATCTGCAATTTAAGTTATGCGCAGACCGACTGGTACATTTATCAGCAACAATGTCCTCTGTACGATGCTCCCGGACTGCCGATCAGTTGGGATCAAAATCAATACCAGGAAGGGAAGAACGAATATGTGGCTGTTCGTCCGGAATTGAAGAAACAGATAGAAGCATTGTATCAGAAACATCCCGAAGAAGCCCGTGATAGTTTTGGAAATGATCCGTATGAAATAAAGAATATCCTGAAATATTGGGTGTTCGCAGAGAAACAGGAATTCCATGTGATACCTACCGATACAATAAATATTTATATTGATAAGGATGCAGTACTCCGTTCTGGAATGATGTTGCCTGAAGCCATTCGTCATTTAAAAGGGGAAGAACTAAGAGATGCAATACCGGATAAACTGTCTATTTCTCTAAAAAAATATACGTCTGTTGACTAAAGTGGACTTACTCATGCTCGAGATCCTGGCTAACTGTAACTGGGAACGTCCCTGTACATGGCTATCTCGGTAGGCAACTCCAGTAAACTGAAGTTTGATGACTACTTTGTTCAGGAAGGGTTAGCATTCCGGTTTACTCCTTTCAACTATAAAGAATGGGGAGACGTGGAAGAAGGCAATGGATATGCCATAGATACGGAGAAGCTCTACGAGAATGTGATGAACAGATATAAATACGGAGGATTGGATACTCCCGGACTTTATCTGGACGAAACAACCCTGCGCATCTGTTATTCTCATCGAAGGCTCTTTGCGCAACTGGCTAAAGAATTGGTGAAACAAGGAGACGACATCCGTGCCAGAAAAGTATTGGAATATGCTGGGCAAGCTATTCCGGCATATAATGTTCCTGAAGTATACGAGAGCGGTTCGTATGATATAGCCACCGCTTATGCTTCCATAGGAGAAACGCAGAAAGCGACCGATCTATTGAATCATCTGATAGCAGAATCGGAAAATTATATCGACTGGGCTTTCTCATTGGGAGATAACCGGATAGGGATGGTTCAACAGGATTGTTTGTATAGGTTCTGGCAATGGAATCAGTGTAATGAATTACTGAAGAATATGGATAAAGAGAGATATGAACAGAGTAATCAGCAATTTGAAAAGAAATATATGCGCTTTACTCAACTAATGAATTATCACAACTAAACTCAAAGAATATGAGATCGAAAAGAATAAGAGAAGAAGAAATAAAAACAGTATTGGGCAAAAGAAATTACGTCATCTTAATTATCAGCTTAATATTGATTATCATAGGATATATATTAATGAGCGGCGAGGGGAGTACCCTTGCCGCCTATAATCCCGATATATTTAGTGGGACACGCATACGTATTGCCCCATTATTGTGTTTATTGGGGTATCTACTGAATGTATTCGGTATTCTTTACCGTCCTCGTCAAAGAGGGATTTAATCTTTCAATAGAGGTAACTGATTGAGCATATTTCTAAGTTTGATTGCCACTCGTGGCATAGGTTCGGCAACTGTAAGTCCTACCAGATCATATTCGGAGGATATATCATTAATGATACGAACTACTTCTTCAATCTTCATGCCGTTAGGCTCAATGCCTACGGCAGCAATTATCTCTGCCGGGTCCAATACATCCATATCGAAATGTATAACCACCTTCGAAACTCCGGTGTTTTTCAGCCATTCCATAATCTTTGTACGATCATTGGCTACTTCCTGCGGAGATAATCCTTTAATGCCCAGCTTTCTTTGTCGTTCCTGCATACCTTCATCCCATGAGCGGAGTCCGACAATCAGGGCTTTGGAAGCATCTGTTTTTCCCGGAAGTAATTCCATAATTTCTTCATCTCCCATTCCCAAACAAGCTGTTAGTGCCATTGCATGATAACCCTTATATTCATCATAAGGCAGATTGATGTCGGGATGCGCGTCTATCCAGACAATAGCTACATCATCCGGGTATCTATTGATTAAATAAGTAAACGGAACAACACTTACAGAACATTCTCCTCCTAAAGTGACAATCCGGTCCGGATGATTCTCTTTAAGCAGATCGAACGCAGCTTTAGTTTGTTTCAGTATGACACTGCGTGCACTGATACCTTTTTCCGTCGCTCTGTCATTTATATCCAGTGAAACCGGAACTTCGACCGTATTCTGACCGGTCTGTGGGGCTAAATAGTTCAATAACTGTGCTCCCAGATAGTAGCCTCTGGATGAATCTTCCGCCGGAATATCAGGCATCCAATGATCTACAATTCCTCCTTGCCATTGAGGATAGATAAAACGAAGAGTTGATTTTTTATTTTCCATATTTACATTGTTTGTTACTTTTTCTTGTGCATTCATTGAAACGACTCCAACGACTAATGCAAGTGATAATAAATACTTTCTCATCTTTTTGAAGCAAAAGTAGGGAATACCTGAAACATCGGCAAGTAGGGACGAATTATTCATATACTGATAAATTTAGCCCTATACTACATTTTGGGGTTATTATTTTTGTTTTTGTAGTGATATCCTTATTTTTGCAGAAAAGCAGAAAACTATGTATAAGAAGAAAATTCCTTTTGATATTGATTGTGGGATAAAGATTACGATGGAAGTGATCGGGGGAAAATGGAAAAGTTGCATCATTCAGGAATTATGCACTGGTCCGAAACGTCCCAGCGAGCTGCATCGTTTATTTACCGAGGCAAGTCCCCGGGTCATCAATCAACAACTGAAAGAATTGGAGATGCACGGCATTATCAGCAAAAAGATATTCATGGAGCTTCCTCCCCATTCGGAATATGCTATCACCGAATTGGGAAAGACGCTGATTCCTCTGATTGAGCAACTGGAAATCTGGGGTGATAGCTTTCGTCCGGAGATGAAGAGAATCTTGAAAATAGAATAAATCTTTCTAATATCATTAATATTTCAAAAAAGACCATCTATCTAAAATAAATTATTGCTTCTTTTGTCCTAATGAAATGAAAATTGGGAGATAGTATGAATAACAACATTGATATAAAAACGCTGGAGGCCTTTCAGGATGGGAATCACAAGGCCTTTGAGACTATTTTTATAGCATACTACAACAAAACCAAAACATTCATTGACGGATATATAAAATCAGAACCTGATGCGGAAGAGCTGACAGAGGATTTATTTGTCAATCTTTGGATCAACCGTCATTCGATTGATACGTCCAGATCATTCAATTCTTATTTGCACACCATTGCAAGAAATGCAGCAATCAACTTTCTGAAACATAAATATGTGTGTGATGCCTATCTGAACAATAATCAAGAAACAGGATATAGCTCTACTTCCGAAGAAGACCTTATTGCCAAGGAATTGGAAATGCTGATTGACGAACTTGTCGGAGGAATGCCCGAACAACGGAGAATGATTTATACATTGAGTCGTAACGAAGGATTATCCAATGCCGAAATTGCCGAACGCCTGAATACTACCAAAAGAAATGTTGAAAGCCAGCTAAGTCTTGCTTTGAAAGAAATACGGAAGGTTATTTCATGTTTCCTGGTATCACTATTATAGCATTATATTTTTTTTCATTCTGCTTTATAAAAAAACTTCCACTTTCTTATTGAGCTTTTTGCCACTAAACTGTATATATAGTAAAGTGCAGCAAAAATGAAGAAAAGTAATATCAGTAAAATCATCAAAATGTTCCTCTCCGCACGCTTTCCATCCGAAACGGAAAAGAAAGTGCAGAAGTGGATCATTAAAGACCAAAATCAGCAGGCGAAAGCAAAAGCTTCATTGGATTATTGGAATGAATTGGACGTAGAAGCCGATTCGAACACTTATGTCTCATTGGAACGGGTAAACTTAAGAACTGGATATAATAAGGAGCATCTGACCAACGTAGCTTCTTATCAGAAATTTGCCCGTGTTGCCGCCGTTATTGTTCCTTTGTTTTTATTGGCAGGAGGAATGTTCTACTATCTTTCTCCCCGAAACGAAATGATAGAGGTATCTGTTGCCTATGGAGAACAGAAGCGTCTAATTTTGCCGGACAGTTCGGAAGTATGGTTGAATGCGGGAAGTTCCATTTTATATCCGGAGACTTTTGCCAAAAATAAACGTCAGGTCATTCTCAACGGTGAAGCTTATTTCTCTGTCAAAAAAGATACTGTAAGTCCTTTTATTGTAGAAACCTCCCAACTTTCTGTAAAAGTGCTTGGAACCAGATTCAACGTGAAAGCTTATCCTAATGATGAAAAAATAACGACTACATTGACTAGCGGTAAGGTGGAAGTGAGTATTCATGCCCAACCTCCCCATATACTAAAGCCTAATGAGCAACTTACATACGACAAAAAAACATCAGATATCCATATATCAGTGATAGATACGAATGATACAAACTCTTGGATGGTGGGAAAACTGGTCTTTACCAATGCCAGCGCCGGAGAAATATTCCGAACTCTGGAAAGACACTATAACACCACGATTGATAATACAGCAAATATCCCTGCATCCAAACGATATACAGTCAAATTCCTGAAAGATGAAAGCCTGGATGAAATACTGAATATATTGAAAGATATAATCGGCTTTGATTATCAGCAGTATGAAAAGAAAAATAGTATTAACCCAATAATAAAAAGAAACAGCCTATGAATAAAAAGAACCGGGAAGCAGCTTGAGACCCTCTTCCCAGTTCTGAAATGTCTATCCTCATTCAACAAGTGACGTAAAATGAAGTATCAACATACAAATATAGAATAATGAATCGAATAAATACGAATAAACAGGCGGCTAAGCTTGCCATTTTTTTTATTTTTTACTTTTCTCTCTCTCACAACTGTTGCACAGAATAAAGAAAAAAAAATTACCATACAAAATAAAAGTATCTCACTAAAAGAGGCTTTTGCACAAATAGAAGTACAAACGGGATATAGCATTGCTTATGAACAGTCAAATCTGGATATAGAAAAGAAACAATCTTTATCTCTTAAAAATGTAGCCATCGACAAAGCTATGACTCAACTATTGAAGGAAACCGGATATGTATATAAGATAAAAGGATATCATATTATTATTTCTTCGCAAGATAACAAGCAAAAGCCCGCCAACAATGATACACAAAAAACTGACTCAAACCATAAGAGGAATCGTTGTTGACTCCAAAACCAATACGCCCATAGAATATGCCTCCGTTTGTATAGCAGAAGATCCCTCACGGGGAGGTTCGACGGATGGACGGGGAAACTTTCGGATCAATAATGTCCCGGTAGGTCGTTATAATATTCAGGCATCTTTTATGGGATATCGTCCAAGTATCATCAGCGAAGTTTCTGTCACTTCATCTAAAGAAGTGTTTGTAGAAATTCCTATGGATGAAAATGTGCAGGATTTGGCTGAAGTACTTGTCAAACCGGAAATAAAGAAAGACCGGACCGTCAACCCGATGGCCATCACAGGAGGACGTATGATTAGTATCGAAGAAGCGTCACGATTTGCCAATGGCTTTGACGATCCTGCACGGTTAAGTTCTGCATTCGCAGGAGTAGCGGGAGATGTCGGCACCAATGCGGTTGCTATCCGGGGAAATGCCCCACAATTTACACAATGGAGATTGGAGGGGATTGAAATACCTAACCCTACCCACTTTGCCGATCTATCAGGCTTGGGAGGAGGATTCCTGTCTGCTTTGAGTACGCAGGTGATCGGTAACTCCGATTTCTACAACGGTGCGTTCCCTTCGGAATACAGCAATGCGCTATCAGGTATCTTCGACATGCAAATACGAAATGGCAACAATCAGAAGTATGAACATGCTTTTCAGGTCGGACTCATGGGAGTAGATTTAGCTTCGGAAGGTCCTATCAGCAAAAAAAGGGGAAGCTCTTATCTGGTGAATTATCGCTTTTCCACTACTTCACTGGCATCGGGCAATGACATCAACCTGAAATATCAGGATCTAGCTTTTAAACTGAACTTTCCCACACGTAAAGCCGGTACCTTTTCAATTTGGGGATTAGGATTGGCCGACAGGAATAAAGTGGATGCTTTGGAACGTTCCGAATGGGAAACGATGGGAGACCGGTCGTCGGGATATAATAAACTGGATAAACTGGCAGGTGGCTTAGCGCACAAATATGTACTGGATGAAAATACTTATATCCGTTCTTCTCTATCCGCTACCTATTCCAAAGACCGTTCATTGGCGGACTTACATACCGATGACGCTATTATTAATGTAGCAGATATTCAGAATAGCAGATGGAATTTAGTATTCAATTCATATCTGAATAAGAAATTCAGTCCGAGGCATACCAACAGAACAGGGATTACCATTACGGAACTTAAATATGATCTTGATTACAAAGTCAGCCCTTATTTGGGATTAAACAAACCTATGGAACAAATATCGAAAGGCAGTGGAGAAAGTACAGTCTTCTCGGCATATAGTAGTTCCGTAATAAACTTGAGCAACAATCTGACAACCAGTTTAGGGGTTACCGGACAATATTTTACTTTAAACAAGAACTGGTCGATAGAACCGAGAGTTGCCCTTAAATGGAAAATAAATCCTGCACATTCTTTAGCAGCAGCTTACGGCTTGCATAGCCGCCGGGAAAGGCTCGACTATTACTTTGTTGAACAGATAATCAATGGTAAAAAGGAATCAAACCGGTACCTGGACTTCTCAAAGGCACATCATTTCGGATTCACTTATGACTGGAATATCAATCAGAGCCTACATCTGAAAATAGAACCCTATTATCAATACTTGTTCCACATACCGGTTGAGGAAAACTCCTCCTTTTCGATTATCAATTATGAAGAATTCTATTTAGACCGCATATTGACAAACACCGGAATAGCCAAAAACTATGGAATAGATATAACACTGGAACAATACATGAAAAACGGCTTCTACTATATGATTACAGCTTCATTATTCAAATCGAAATATAGGGGAGGAGACCGTATCTGGCGAAATACGAGACTGGATAAAAGTTTTTTAGTGAACCTGCTCGCCGGAAAAGAATGGATGGTTGGCAGACTCAAACAGAATGTATTAAGTGTAAACGGCCGTCTGTTCTTTCAGGGAGGAGGACGCTATACACCTGTGGATGAAGAAAAAAGTCAGGAAGAAAAAGACATCGTTTTTGACGAGAGCAAAGCATATACTAAACGATTCAATCCATCTATAAACGGTGATGTTTCGATCAGCTTCCGGATCAATAAGAAAAGAGTATCCCACGAGTTTTCTCTGAAAATACTGAATGTGGGTATGCGCACCGGAATGCATTTCTATCAATACAATGAAAGAACGAGTGTAGTAGAAGAAAAAAGACGGAGCGGGTCTGATTCCGAACATCAGCTACAAAATTTATTTCTAAATAACTGAACAAGAAAAAGGGTTTGTTCACACAATAGACTGACACCCAACAGGCAACTGCTTTCAGTAATTATGGTATAACAATCTGTAATATATATACTAACAAGCTCTCTGAATACCTGTATATTTGCTGCGTGAAATAATTTAGTTATGAATTATATGCGTATCATATTCAAGAAATTCAAAGCACGTATGATTGTAGGATGTATATTAGCTGTAATAGCATTGCTGGCGGTGTCAGTCATTGTTTTTATCAATCAAGCCAGTTTCGGCAGAACTCCCCGTGGGGAACGGCTGGAAAGAGTCATGAAATCTCCTAATTACAGAAACGGAGAATTTAAAAATCAGCATGAAACTCTATTGATGACTTCCGACAGGGGACGTTTTAGCGGAATCTGGGAGTTCATTTTCAGAAAGATAGACGGTTTGCGCCCCGAACAGGCTGTCAAAGCAATAAAAACGGATTTACGCAAGATTGGCCGTAATGAAGAAATATTGGTATGGTTCGGACATTCATCTTACCTGATTCAAACGGGAGGAAAGCGAATATTGGTTGACCCGGTATTTTGTATGGCTTCTCCCGTATCTTTTGTCAACAAGCCATTCAAAGGTACGGAACTTTATACACCGGATGATATGCCGGACATTGATTATCTCGTGATTAGTCACGATCATTGGGATCATTTGGATTACAACACAGTCAAAAAATTAAAAGACCGGATTGGAGCAGTGATTTGTCCGTTGGGTGTCGGCGAACATTTCGAATATTGGGGATATGATAAAGAACGTCTGATAGAACTTGACTGGAATGAAGACGCAAACCTCGCTCCGGGCTTTATGATACATTGTTTGCCTGCCCGTCATTTCTCCGGTCGCAGACTTACTGCCAACCAGTCACTTTGGGCTTCTTTCCTGCTAGAAGCTCCTTCACAAAAGATATACATTGGCGGAGACGGAGGATATGATACGCATTATGCAGAAATAGGCAACCGGTTCCCCGGCATCGACCTCGCAATTCTTGAAAACGGGCAATACAACGAAGAGTGGAGCTTAATTCATCTGATGCCCCAATATATGGCACAGACGGCCAGAGATTTAAAAGCGAAAAGAGTTCTGACCGTACATCATTCTAAATATGCGTTGGCCAAACATCGTTGGGATGAACCTCTCAAAAATGCAGAAGAGATGAAGAATAAAGATTCTCTGAATGTATTGATTCCGGAGATTGGAGAGGTCGTGGCATTAGAAAAATAGTGCTTTACCCAATCGGCTAAAGGTTTTCCCGTCTGTTATCAGTGAAATTGGTAAAACATTCTGTAATTTGTATAGTTGAAAAACAAATTTCCCTGATTAACTTTGCAAAGTTGAAATATAGATGGTTCAATCCTGACAGTTTTAGACATTTAGATATAACTACTATAAATTGAAAATTAATTAGTTTATGCTACGTACTATCAGACTTACAACCGCCATTGTGTGCTTTACACTTATTACCCTGCTCTTTCTCGACTTCACGGGTACATTGCACACATGGTTCGGATGGTTGGCGAAAATTCAATTTCTGCCGGCTTTATTAGCCTTGAACATAGGTGTCGTATTGTTTTTAGTTGTACTTACATTCCTGTTCGGACGTATCTACTGCTCTGTTATTTGTCCGTTGGGAGTGTTTCAGGACATTGTTTGCAACGGACGAACCTATTGTAATACGATTTGCCCGGTAGGAACGGTCTTGGGCTTCCTTTCACGTTATTCGCTTTTCCGCATCACAATAGATTCGGAAAAGTGCAACCAATGCAGTCTTTGTTCACGCAACTGCAAGGCAGCCTGCATCAACTTTAAGGAGCATCAGATTGATGCAAGCCGGTGTGTGGTTTGCATGAACTGCATTGAGAAGTGCAAGCATGGAGCCATTTCCTACAAGTATCATCCTTTCGGTAAACCTGCTGCGGGCAAGGCAGATTCGGAACAGATAAACGAAACCCGCCGCAGTTTTTTCACAGCAACGGCTCTGGTTGCAGCCACTTCTGTTTTAAAAGCGCAGGAAAAGAAAGTAGACGGAGGACTGGCAGCCATTGAAGATAAGAAGATTCTTGAGCGAACCTCACTCCTCCCGGCTCATTGAGTGCCCGCAATATGGCGCAACACTGCACGGCCTGCCAGCTCTGTGTGTCGGCATGTCCCAATCAGGTTCTTCGTCCTTCTGCAGACTTAAGGAAATTGATGCAACCGGAAATGTCATACGAACGCGGCTATTGTAGACCGGAATGTACAAAATGTTCGGAGGTATGTCCTGCAGGGGCTATCCGTCTAACCAGTCTTGCTGAGAAATCAGCCGTCCAGATAGGGCATGCCGTGTGGGTAAAGAAAAATTGCATACCACTGACAGATGGTGTGCAGTGTGGCAACTGTGCACGCCATTGTCCGACGGGAGCCATACAAATGGTAGCTTCCGATACCTGAAGACAAGGATTCTCCAAAGATTCCGGTTGTTAATGTAGAGCGTTGTATTGGCTGCGGTGCTTGTGAGAATCTTTGTCCGGCACGTCCTTTCAGTGCCATTTATGTGACAGGACATCAGATGCATAGAATTATTTGATCTAAATCAGTATAAGATTATGGAAGATAAAAATAAGAAAGATATAAATAGAAGAGATTTTATTAAGATTGTAGGTATCAGTGCAGCCACATCGACAGGTCTGTTATACGGATGCTCTTCAAAGGGGACTACTTCTGCAAGTAGCGCAACAGGAGAAGGAGAGGTGCCCACCGATAAAATGACTTACCGCACATCTCCAACCACCGGTGACCGTGTTTCACTTTTGGGATATGGTTGTATGCGTTGGCCGCTCAAACCTGCTCCCGATGGTAATGGTGAAGTTATCGACCAGGATGCCGTAAACGGATTGGTAGATTATGCAATCGCTCATGGAGTGAACTATTTCGATACATCTCCGGCATATGTACAAGGCTTTTCCGAAAAGGCAACAGGTATTGCATTGAGTCGCCATCCCCGTGATAAATATTACATCGCTACCAAATTGTCTAATTTCTCTCCTGATACGTGGTCTCGCGAAGCCTCACTCAAAATGTACCACAAATCATTCACGGAGCTACAAGTCGACTACATTGATTATATGTTGCTCCACGGCATCGGCATGGGAGGAATGGAAGCCCTTAAAGGACGCTACCTGGATAACGGAATACTTGATTTTCTGGTTAAAGAGCGTGAAGCCGGACGCATCCGGAATCTCGGATTTTCTTACCATGGTGACATTGAAGTATATGATTATCTGCTCTCACGACACGATGAATTTAAATGGGATTTTGTACAAATACAGCTCAATTATGTAGACTGGAAACATGCCAAAGAGACCAATACTCGAAATACGGATGCGGAATATCTCTATGGCGAACTGGCCAAACGGGGGATTCCTGCCATCATTATGGAACCACTTTTGGGAGGACGTCTATCCAAATTGAACGATAATCTGGTGGCACGGCTCAAACAACGTCGTCCGGAAAGCAGTGTCGCTTCCTGGGCTTTCCGTTTTGCCGGTTCATTCCCGGATATTCTGACTGTATTAAGCGGCATGACTTATATGGAGCATCTGCAGGATAATCTTCGCACTTATTCTCCTTTGGAGCCATTGACAGATGAAGAAAAAGAATTCCTCGAAGAAACGGCACAATTAATGCTGAAATATCCTACCATCCCTTGCAACGACTGCAAATACTGTATGCCATGTCCGTATGGACTGGATATACCTGCTGTATTGTTACATTACAACCGTTGTGTCAATGAAGGTAATGTCGCCAGAAGCGGACAGGATGAAAATTATGCGAAAGCCCGGCGCGCTTTTCTTGTCGGATATGACCGTAGCGTGCCCAAACTTCGACAGGCAAGCCATTGCATCGGTTGTAATCAGTGTGTGGCTCATTGCCCGCAAAATATTGATATTCCGAAAGAACTGCACCGGATCGACCAGTTTGTAGAACAATTGAAACAAGGTACTTTATAAAAGAAACGATGGAAAAATTAATCAATCTATTACATACGGGAGGATACTCCTGTACCATTGCCAACGGAGGAAAAATCCGCACTTTCACTCAACGTGGCGTAGCCGATCTCTATGATTTGCTAACACAGGAACCGGAGTTTCTTAAAGGAGCTTTGATTGCTGATAAAGTGGTTGGCAAGGGAGCTGCCGCCCTGATGATTCTGGGTGGTATAAAAGAATTATATACGGATATTATCAGTACCAAGGCTTTGGAGCTATTCCGGAAATCAGATGTGAAAGTCGATTTTGCGCAGGAAGTTGCTTTTATCTGGAACCGTAACCATACAGGAGGATGTCCTGTAGAGACAATGTGCAGTGAAGTGGAATCAGCAGAAGAAATATTACCACTGATCCGCGATTTTCTGGAAAAGATCAGAAATAAGAAGTAAAAAGAAGAAACTTGAAACACGAAATAAAGTATGAGAAGAAATACAGCTTGTTTATTCCTGTTCGGTAGCTTGCTTTCCCTCTCGGGAATGACACATACTAAAAAGGATAGCATACAGGCCGGAAGAAATTATATGATTGATGAAGTCGTAGTCACCGGAACACGTAATGAAACCGATGTGCGTCATCTTCCGATGACCATTTCCGTAGTCGGCAGGCAACAAATTGAGAAAAGATATGAGCCTTCTCTTTTGCCGTTGTTAACGGAGCAGGTACCGGGATTATTCACTACCAGTCGTGGCATCATGGGATATGGCGTATCTACCGGAGCTGCAGGTGGCATGAGCTTGCGTGGTATCGGTGGTAGTCCGACAGCGGGATTATTGGTACTGATTGACGGTCATCCCCAGTACATGGGGTTGATGGGACATCCGATAGCGGATGCTTATCAATCTATGATGGCAGAGAAAGTGGAAGTTTTACGTGGTCCTGCATCTGTACTTTATGGTTCGAATGCCATGGGTGGTGTGATTAATATTGTTACCCGTCGGCAACAGGAAGAAGGTGTGAAGACGAATATGCAAGTTGGGTACGGTTCATATAACACGTTGCAGACTGAATTTTCCAACCGTGTCAAGAAGGGACGTTTCAGTAGCGTCGTAACCGGATCATATAATCGTACAGATGGACATCGTCCCGATATGGGGTTCGAGCAATATGGTGGATACGCAAAGTTAGGTTATGATATCAGTTCTTTCTGGAAAGTATGGGGAGATGTGAATGTAACCCATTTTAATGCTTCCAATCCGGGGACTATCCAAGTACCACTGATTGACAACGATTCTCGTATCACTCGTGGAATGACATCGTTCGCTTTGGAAAATCATTATGAAAAGACTTCAGGAGGTTTGAGCTTTTTCTATAACTGGGGACGGCATAAAATCAATGATGGCTATCAGATAGGAAAAGAACCGCAAAAATCACATTTCAACTCTAAAGACAAAATGCTGGGTGTATCATGGTATCAGAGTGCCACTTTCTTTACCGGTAATCGTTTGACCGTAGGATTTGATTATCAACACTTCGGAGGTGAATCATGGAACAAAGTACTGGCTACGGGTGAACATACTCCGGGAGTAGACAAGCAAATGGATGAGTTTGCCGGATACGTTGATTTCCGTCAGGATATCAGCAGTTGGTTCTCACTGGACGCAGGTATTCGTGTAGACCACCATTCACACGTAGGTACAGAATGGATTCCACAAGGCGGACTGGCTTTTCATTTACCCAAGAATGCAGAACTTAAAGCAATGGTCAGCAAAGGATACCGTAATCCAACCATTCGTGAGATGTATATGTTTCCTCCTGCCAACCCGGAATTGAAACCGGAAAAACTAATCAACTATGAACTTTCCTATTCACAACGTCTGCTGGAAGGGGTATTGTCCTATGGAATCAGCCTTTACTATATCAATGGCGACAATCTGATTATGTCAAACGGACTCTTTCCTCCATTGAATATCAATTCCGGAGAGATAGAGAATTGGGGAGTTGAAACGAATATAGGCTACCACATCAATTCACACTGGAATGTGAACGCCAATTATAGCTGGTTGCACATGGAGAATCCCGTTCTTGCTGCCCCCGAACATAAATTGTATGCAGGGGCGGACTATACTTCCGGACGTTGGAGTATATCGACTGGAGTACAATATGTGAAAGGACTTTATACTTCTGTTGTAAAGGGTAGCGAGCAACAGGATCATTTTGTTTTATGGAATCTTCGTGGGAATTATCGTGTCTGCCGTTTCGCTAACCTCTTCATAAAAGGAGAGAACCTGCTGGCACAGCGTTATGAAATAAATGCAGGTTATCCCATGCCCAAAGCAACTTTTATGGGTGGTATTAATTTGAACTTTTAAATAATAAAATGATATGGAATCAACTACTGTAAAAACTCTATTCGCTGAATTACGGCAATGTGAGAACTTATCTGGCAGCCTCGTTATTCATCGTTGGCAACATCCTTTTTCCCCAATTTTTTCATCTCATACCGCAAGGAGGAATAACCTGGCTGCCTATCTATTTCTTCACACTGATCGGAGCTTATAAGTACGGATGGAAAGTCGGTCTGCTGACTGCTGTTCTTTCCCCTATTATCAACTCCTCACTTTTTGGTATGCCGATGCCGGTGGTGCTGCCTGCTATTTTATTAAAGTCCGTATTGCTCGCCATTGCTGCCGGTTGGGCCGCACAACGTTTCGGACGTATCTCCATCCCGGTATTGGTTGGCGTAGTACTTACCTATCAAGTTGTAGGGACATTGGGAGAGTGGATGTATATAGGAAATTTCTACAATGCCATTCAGGATTTCCGCATTGGAATTCCCGGAATGTGCCTGCAAGTATTCGGAGGTTATTTATTCATTAGATATTTGATTCGCAAATAACTTCCTTATCAATAACCGCTTTTCCCTGAAAAGAGTTATAAGCCTTGAAAAAAAAGTTCTCCTCTGTTATAGATACCCATAACAGAGGAGAACTTTTTAAATACAACGTATCTATTCGCTTTTTATTTATCAATCTTCTTCGTCATCTTCCAGTTCAGCAGAGGGATTGCCTCCTTCTTTAGCATACCTGCTCGGACTCATCTTATAGTATTTTTTGAATACTTCCCGAAAATATTTAGTTTCAGAGAATCCAACCATGTCTGAAATCTCATTAATAGCATATTCACCCTCTTTCAATAACTCGGTAGCACGTTTCAAACGCATCCCCCGAATAAACTCTGTCGGAGACTGTCCCGTCAATGCTTTCAATTTACAATAGAAACTGGTACGGCTCATGCCACTTGATTCACAGAGCACATTAACGGAAAATTCAGGGTTGTTTATATTCTCATCCACGATTTTCTTTACATTTGATATAAACTTCCAATCGAGGCTGTTAGTACCGTTTGCAGATGGAACCATTGATTTCGCTTCTATATCCAGATTGGCATATCTCATGCGCAACAGTTCCCGGTTTGCCAACAGATTAGCGATATTCGCCCGTAATATTTTCACGCTGAAAGGTTTGATGAGATATTCGTCCGCACCAATCGACAGTCCATCCAGAATATTATTTTCTTCTCCCAAAGCAGTGAGCAACAACACAGGAATATGTGAAATTTCAATATCACTTTTGATAGCCACACACAATTCATCTCCCCGCATCTCTGGCATCATGATATCAGAAAGAACCAGTTCCGGCCAATATTCTTTGATAATAATCAATGCTTCCTTTCCGTTAGCGCAAGCTTGTACATTATATATAGAAGACAATGAACTGACCAGATAGGAGCGTAGCTCATCATTGTCTTCTACAACAAGAATCCGTCGTAAATTTGGATCATCTATCGTAGCGGTTGTCTTTGCCGGTACATTCGGAGCGGGCAGTACAGGAGCCAACGCCTCAAATTTAGAAGATGCTTCGTCACTGATACTTTGAGAAGTCTTATTCTTTTTCGGAAAAACAATTTTGATTGTCGTACCTTGATGTTCGACACTATCTACACTAATTTTACCTCCATGAAGGCTCACCAGTTTTCCTACCAACATTAATCCGATACCACTACCCGTCACTTTAGAGTTAATAGCATTGCTGGCACGGAAATGAAGCTTGAACAACTTACTTTGTTCACTGGCAGGAATACCTATACCTGTATCCTTGATTATCACTTTCCATGAATCATTCGTATCGGACACGGAAATGCTGACCTTTCCATTTTCCGGAGTATATTTTAGCGAGTTCGATATTATATTCTTCAAAATAGAATCCATCTTCTCCTTATCAAACGATACATTCATATAGCTGAAAGTACTCTCGTATGTATATTCAATACGCCTAATGGCAGCATAAGAAGAGAATGAATTATATATTTCATTCATATAGGTATTCAACTCATACTCGGAAACACTCATTTTAGAGGAATATACATCCGTTCGCTCAAAATTAATCAGATTGCTGACCAGTCGTAAAAGAACTTCCACATTCCTCAATGCAATGTTCGTACGAGTTATTCCATTGTCGGTAAGCGTCTCTTCTTCCAATAATTCCTCCAAAGGTGCTTTTATTAAAGTTAATGGAGTACGTATATCATGGGCCGTATTGATGAAGAACTGCGTTTTTTCATCAGATATATTCTTTTGTTTTCTTAGATTTATCACACGTAGAACAAAATAAAATCCCCCTATTACCAACAGAATATAACACAAGATAGCCCACCAACTCGACCAAAAGGTTGCGTGATGATAATTTTCATAGCACGTTCCTGAAAAACAATGTCATGTTCTTCTCTGGATATAGCACGTACATGAAGAATATATCTACCTGGAGGCAAATTGGTAAAACGAATCAAATTATTTGCTCCCGGTTGAGTCCATTTCTCATAAAAGCCTTCTAATTTCCACGAATATAGTGCATTTCCGGGAGAATCATAATTGATTGTAGAAACTTCAAATGAAAACGTATTCTCATCATAAGCCAGCTCTAATACATCTGTCTCATCGATACTTTTCTGTAAAGGAGAATCCTTGACACCCGGATAAACAGGTTGATAAGACAGATGAAAGTCGCTAAATACCAATCTGGAGAACTTATAATCCGGGAATTTCACATTCATCGGAAGTTCAATTGCTCCATCCGTACTACCGAATACAAAGTTTTTATTTTTACGCACCGTTCCTGCCGCTGCGTTAAAGTATGCAGGCAACAAGCCTTCTCCTCTAGTCCAATTACGAAATATCTTTTCTTTAGTATGAAAACAGGTTATTCCGTTCTCTGTACTCATCATTATACGTCCATCTACTTCCGGCAATATTGTAAATATTCTATTTGAAACTAAAGCAGAATTATCAGAAAAATAATGTTCGAAAGTCTTATCTTGAGGATTATAGATAAATACTCCCATACCATTTGTCCCGATATATAACAACCCATTATCTGCCTGATAAAGCGTATTAATATAAGTGATTCCTATCTCCATTTCAATATACTGATATTCACCAGTATTTCGATTCAATAAATACAAGCCAGCAGCAGTTCCGATCCACATATTATCTTTGTCTTTTTCAACAATTGATGTTATGGAATTCAGTCCCGGATATAGACGTGCACTGTTAGTCTCCAAATCAAAACATTTTAGATTATAATAGCCTCCCGACCAGATATGTCCTCTTGAATCTTTAACTATATCACGAATATATTTATCCGGACGCATATTGACGTGAGAAAGAAGGTAAGGAGAGAAGTATTCAACTGATAGCGTTTCTTTATTTATTTTATAAATGCCGGAAGTATATCCTCCTGCCCATATAATGCCAGGAGCCACTTCACATAAAGTAATAAATATATGATTCTTGTCCTTTAGTTGATGATTAAAAGAGCTTAGAAATGAATGCCACTGACCTGTTTTTGAATTATAAAGACTAATACCATTACTAGTTCCAAACCACAGATCACCTTCATGATCTTCGATAACCGCTTGTACCTGATCATTGATTAATGACTGTGCATTACCCATAGCATGTTTCATCCAATGATAATTTTCATAGCGATTATCAATCACTGTAATTCCTGTTGGATAATTAGCAAGCCATATCCGCTTTTCTTCATCTACAAAAACATCATTGATATTATTTCCATTCATTTCATTATAACTCTGATAATTAGCAATAATGTAATCTTCCAGTTCACAGGTATTTACGTTAACTTTATACACCCCTATTCCTTCCGTTGCAATCAGTAACTCTGTTTCATTCAATGGGCTGATACGAGCTATGTTTACATCACTAAGATCAGCGTCCGGACGTATAATTTCCTGTGTATTCATATCGTACACAAAAACTCCTCTTTCAAATGAACCAATGAACAATCTTTTTAATTGCCGATGAAAATACAGTTCACTCACCTGTGCATGAAAATAGTCCAGTGTTTCAACAGGCATGGTCTCTAAAATACCATTCTCCAGTTTGACATATCGTACGCCCGTCTCCGTTGCTATAAAGAAATGGTGCTCATCTACTTGTTCTATTGCCGTAATACTACTATGCAATACATTGGGAAATCGAACTATATGAGCATCTTTAATATTATACAGCAATACAGTATCTTTACGACATATCCAGATATTATCATTGCGATCCAGATAACCACAACTTATTGCTTCAGAGGTATCCGGTAATTTATATACCATTTTGAAATCGTCTCTGTCGGCTTCGTATTGAAAGACTCGTCCTTGTTTGCCAACCACCCATATACCGATATGTGGTTCTGTATATAACCATCCCAAACGTATGGGAGCATCCAAAATAGTGCCTTCTTTATTTAATTTATAGTGTTTTATATCTTTACCGTTGTATCGGTCCATCCCTTCATTTGTAAGAAACCACATATAGCCCTGAGCATCTTTCTGAATATTGAATATCCGGCGATTGCTCAAGCCATCTTCTATTCCTATATATTTGTATGTTTGTGCTGTAACCCAAACAGGAAAAAAGAGAAGAATATATACAATGTATTTCATATAAATAGTTGTTTTTTAAACTACTTCTAACGATCATATAAACATAACAGTTAACGAAACTAGACAAAAACAATGACAAATGCAAAGAAATAGGAGAGATTCTACAAGAAAACATCTATTTAGAAACATTTTTATTTCCAAAGTTGATTATTTACTTTGCGAAGTTGATTTATCTGAAAGTGTTCTTTTGCTATATGTTATAATTAGCGCATGTTTTGTTTTTGTTAATTTAACTAATCAGATTTGATTCCAGTTTCTTCTTATAGACCCATATACTTATTGTAAAATAAATAAGTGCCTGTATCCAGAGAGTTATATATTCCGGTCTGATATCAGCCATACTGGCTCCCATAGAATTCAGTTTCACAAAAGCGAGTGTGCCTGGTGCAGCTGGGAAAATGTAATGGACTACTTTCCAATACCAGGGCATTAGTTCCATTGGATAGGAAACGCCGGAAAGAAAGATTAATCCTACGGAGAAGAAGGCGATCATGAGTAGGGGAGCTTCAGAATCCGTAAAATACCTGGATGCAGCCAATCCCAAGAAAGAAGTTGCCATCAAATATGGAATCAATAATAGTACGATGTACAATCCGTTTCCAATATTGGGGATGCTGAAAAAGTGAGGGAGCAAGCCTAATAGAAAAAAGGCAAAGATGGCATAAAGAGTACAGTACACGGACGTTTTTCCTGCCACTATACGAATAGCAACTCCCCAGCCATACCCCAAAGGAGTATATGCACGGATTCCTTTACTACTGTATTCTTCTCCGGTCACCATACCAATAACCATCAGCAAGGTCTGGAAAATTATAATCATCATGACTGCCGGAATAAGATAGGAACCATATCCTTCGGTATAATTGTAGAGTGCAGTGCCTTCCACATTGATCGGTTTCGCCATAGCTACGGCGAGCAATCCTTGTGGTGGAAGAAACACTGCTTCATCTGGCCGGTATTTATCATTAATAGCCAGCATGACACGTGAAGAAGCACCTTGCAAAGCTTCGAAATACAAGAAGGCATCAGTAGTTGCATAAAGGGAAAATACGGCTTCATCTCCCCGGAACACCCGTTCCTCAAAATCATGAGGCAGGTAGAGTATTCCCTGTACTTTGCCTTCTTTCATCCATTCTTTTGCTTCGTGATAGTCCATAGCCTGACTAAAAATCTCTGCTTGGGGAGTAGCATCCAGCCAACGGATAAAATCACGGCTCAATTCACTGTGCGAATTGTCGACTACGGCAACAGGTACATCGGTTACAATATTCGGTGCATACATATAATTGTAGAGCAACCCGTAAACGAAGATTCCTCCCATCAACACCAGTAAAACCGCATAACTGGTACTGATAGCTAGAAATTCACGACGAATGATGAATGACAACTGTTGTAACTTACTTAATGTTTTCATACTTATGACTTTCTATAGCTCGTTTTAAATGAGGAAGCAGCGACAGGGCCAGCAACGGGAAGATACAGAGTATCACAGCCGACGGCCAAAGATGGATAAACCCACCGCCTCCATAGAGCATGGTTTGCATCATTTCCGTAAAATGACGGACAGGGAACAAATTGGAAGCATCCCTCACCAACGGATACATATTGGGAACCGGAAAGGTTACTCCGGACAAAGTAGCCCCCAGAGAACCTACCATAGAAACTACACTTATAACCAACGATATTGCCGGAAACAGCGAGAATAAAAACAGCCCTAAAGCCTGTGTTGCAATGATGAAAAGCACAGTCATGATATTCATTAACCACCAACTCCCCTGAAAAGGAATATGCAAAATACCAAACATGACGTAATTAGCCAACCATCCTATCAGTATATATATAATGGTATAAGGTAATAATTTACCTAAAACAGCTGTCACTATATTGCCTTTTGCAGTCGCCAGCCAATCATCTGCTGTGCGGAACTTGATTTCAATGCCAACCGCATACACGGTAATCAACAGAATCAAAACCTGAAACAGCACAAAGAAAAAGGGCTGACTTAAATATACCGAATAATCCAGACTAGGGTTATATATCGGATGGTTATTAGCTTGTACGGGTAATAAAAAGGTGGTAATCTGATCCTGTTCTACTCCGAGTGCCATCGCTTGCATCACCACAGGAGAAAGAGCCACCGGAGCTAAGGAAGTTTCGAATGCCGCCATCAACTCACCACCTACCGACATTAATGCATAATGATAATAGTAGGAGAGTGTTGCATTCTTTCCGGCAATCGCATTCTGTTCAAATTGGGGAGGTATGGAAAGATATCCATAAATCTCTTTCTTTTGCACAGATTCACGGGCAGCTGCTTCATTTACAAAATGCTTTGTCACTTTAAAAGTTGGTACGGCAGAAATATTCCTGACTATCGTCCGGGAAGTAGCAGTATTATCCTGATCGACAATACCAATAGGAATGTTTTCCATCTGTCCGTTACCAAAGATCGTAGCCATAAAGAAAAGGGTGAACAATGGCAAGACAATGCAGACACCAAAATAAAGGCGCCGTGAAGTCATTCGCCGCCACTCTCTGAGCAGTACGGAACGAAAAGGGGAATATGTTTGTGATTCATCCATTCTCTGGTCTATTTGATGTCGATTAATCTAAAGTCAATAACACGGACATGCCGGGACGCAAGTCATCCACCTTTTGGGTTGGACGGGCATGAATCTCAAAGGTACGTAAGTCATAACTTCCGGTTTGCTTGGTTGATTTCCAGGTAGCAAAACTGCCCAACGGACTGATATAATAGATTTTGAATTCAATATTTTTTTTACCGATAGCGGGCACATCCGCAACAAATGTTCCGTCCATTTTGAATTGCGGCATCAGATCTTCACGCACGTTAAGAACAACATGTATATCATCCATCACCACCAAATTCATAATGGGAGTTCCCGGTGCAACCAACTCTCCACGTTTAGGGAAGATTGTTGCTATCTGACCGTTTTCCGGAGCGGTCAACCGAGCATCGACCAGCAAAGCCGAGACTTCATCCACTGTGCTTCGAGCAGCATCCACCATGCTGGCAGCAGACGCTTTATCTTCTTTTTGTGCACCATCTACAGCCATCTGATACTGTTCATAGGCAGCACGTTCGGCTGCTACAGCCGCTTTATACATAGCTTCTACTTCATCCTTTCTTTGAGAAGTAATGACACTGTCCTTATATAAAGTAAGAATACGGTTGTAAGTTGTCTGGGCGAGAGTAAGGTCGCTCTTCGTTTTATTCCATAATTGCAGTGCAGTAGCCACGATCTGACGACGGGTTCCGGCATCTATTTTCTTGTTCTGTTGCACCGCCACCTGTTCCAAGGCATTCACTTGTTGATACTTGGCATGTACTTCAGGGCTATTAATGACGACAAGAGTATCTCCCTGGTGTACCCAGTCTCCCTCCTGAACGAAGAAAGTGTCGATACGGCCGGGAAGTTTCCCACTGATACGGATTTCTGTTGCTTCAGCTTGTCCCTGCAAGACCAGCGGCTGTTTATGCATTAATATAACTCCCAGGCCGGTGAAAATACCGACAGCCAGAAGAATGATGACAAAAGCCCATGATAGGGTTTTACTAGTTGGTTTCATTGTTTGTTACGGTTTAGGTTGATAGTTTGCAAATTGTTCCGGTGTGCCGCAGAGTGAAAGAAGATTCATCAGTGTTACATCATATTCATAATAAGCCGCCAAACGGGCTACTTTAACGTTGGCAAGCATGGTTTCAGCATCAATCACTTCGGTAGAAGTTGCCATCCCTTCTGTAAATGATTTCTTTCGGATGCGTACCAATTCTTCACTTAAGGCAATCGTTGCATTTAAAGCTTTTACATTATCCTGTGCCTTTTCCAGCTGCGTGTAAAGCTTATCTACCCCAACAGCCAGATCATCACGGGCTTTCATCTGCCCTAAAGCCAGAGTTTGTTCCGTTAATTTCGATTGCCGCACTCTTTTTTCACGATCCAGTCCGTCAAAGAGGTTCCATGTAAAACCAATGCCTACCATGGTACGCGGTAATAAATTACTCTGAATGCCATGCGAATACAAGGTCTGTTTTCCGAAAAGGGCTATATTCGGCAAATAACCGCTTTGGGCAATCCGCACTTCTTGTTTGGCAATATGCTGCTGCAGCTGTAATTGGTTGAGTGTATAGTTCCCACTGTTTACTGAAAGATCAAATAGCATTTTAGGTGGCAATGAATCATTCATAAAAAGGGGAGAGGTAGGAATGATATTGGCATCTGCATCCTTTTTATTCAGCAAAACCTTTAAGGCACTTTGCACTACTGTTTCTTCTTTTCGCGCAGCTTCCAATGCACGTTTGGCTTCATCCATATTTACCTGGGCAAAAAGCCTTCCTGCTTTGTCAATCATTCCTGCTGCCTCTAACTTCAAGGCATTTTCATAATGTTTCTTCAATCCGTTGTAGGTTTCTTCACGAACCGTCACAATTTGTTGTGCCAGTCGAAGCCCGTAATAGCTTTCAACCAATAAACTTTGCTGATTGGCCGATACCTGTGCCCGACTTTCCCGTGCCAGATCAACCATCGTTCTTCCGATGTTGGTGGCATGAAAACGCTTACCACCGGAAAAGAGTACCCACTCGGCTGATAAATCAACAGTTGTCAAATTTCTTGGAGTCAAAGGAAATATAAGGGTATTTGCCCCAATTTGATCCAGTATAGACGAAATGATCTGGTCATCCGGAATAATGGAATGTACAAAGTCTTTAGCCGGATCAGTAAACTGCGATAAAGGCTGTTTAACTTCGATCTTCTCGGACATATGTACAAACGCACCTGTAGACTGAAGACTGGGATACCAGAAAGCATTCAACTTATCACGTTCAGCCTTCGCAATCTCAATACTCTTATCCGCTATTTTCAGACTCTGATTTCCTTGATTCAACAGATGCAGTGATTCTTCGAAACTTAATGGTGTCTGTGCATCTATCTGACCGATGGAAAAATACAAAGTCAATAGTATACAAAGTCGCTTATTTTTTTTCATACTGGTTAGGTTATATCTGAATTTGAGATATTCTAACAGATGAAAAGAGAGGTTTGTTCATCAGAAAGAATATAGCAATACAACAAAAGAAGGTTTCAACGCTCTTTTATAAGATGTTCTATTTTCATCTTCTCTTTGAATCATGCTTGTGTCATTTCTATCAGATAGAAAAAATGATGCATAAAAATAATGCAAGTATATGCAATAAGCGTGTTATTAATGGATATAAACTACTTGATTATACAAAATATAAATGCATATTGGAGTTGTTTCTTTAAAGGAAAAGCTCCGTTCCTTTAAATGGAACCAACCGTTGGTCGGTGAGAAGCGTGTTCTCCCTTTAAAAGAAAGCTACCAAACAGCCCATAAAGTACCAGTTTGTCTCTAAATCTTATTTATTTTGCTAGAAACTAAATCTGTCAATTTGAAATAATATAAGCAACTTTGTTCTCACATATTCAATATTCATTCTCTATTTAGAACCTAGTGATAGATTATTCACTAAAATAGTTTATATCTGAATCTTATTAACCGGAAATCCTGGAATTTTTTCTATAGCGACTATCGCCAATCTGTATATTTTTAATTATACGGGCTACTAATATGCGTTTTTTCATATCCGGTTGTTTTTCATCAAAACAAAAGAATTGAAGAGGCTTTAATTTCTCTTTTTTCTTGCATTAAAATTTCTGCGATTTTATTTGAGATATAAAAATTATGTTTACCTTTGCATCACCATTTCATAAGGCTTTTGAGTCGAGAAATGCAGTAAATATGCGGTAATAGCTCAGTTGGTAGAGCACTAGCTTCCCAAGCTGGGGGTCGCGAGTTCGAGCCTCGTTTACCGCTCTTTTGAAAATCAGGTGGTTATCTTAAAAAAAAACTGCCTGATTTTTTATTTTTCAAGCCCCCTTTTCTATGGTTTTATCTATTATCGGACGAAACCTAAACTGAACATATTGTAGAATAACCCTAATTGAATAACCAATATGGCTAAGAAAATAGAGAAATATCTCCCCGTAGATTACAGTGACAGTTTTTCCATAGAAGTTACAGAAAATCGTTTGTCTCCTAAAGATATTATTTTAAAAGTCTTTGCTCATAACCCCGCTTGGCTCCGAATGTTGTATGCAATAAGGGCCTGTTTAGTCAAACCTTTCGGTATAGAAACTAAAGCTATTGAAAGTGAAGAACTTATTATAGAGGAAGACAAGCAAGAAGCAATTATGAGAAAAGACGATAAACATTTATTGTTTTATGTCGATATTTTCATTACGCCATTGGAAACAGGAAAACAAATGATTGAGGTTACCACATTAGTAAAATACCATAATTGGGTAGGAAAGGCTTATTTCTTTTGTATAAAACCTTTTCATCGGGTCATAGTGCCTTTAGTTCTCAAAAAAGCGCTATGCTGAACAAGCACAGTCGCGGATGCAACTATATAACGAATATGAAAAATGAGATATGTAATATAGAAGTACATGACTTTAGAAAATTAATGCATGAAGAATAGGGCAGTTCATGCATTTTTCGTATTTTTGCACCCTGTTTTGACACTTATGAGTACTTTAAATAAAAAAATATAATGGCAAAAGAACTGAAAGACCTTACCAAACGTAGCGAGAATTATTCTCAATGGTACAACGAGTTGGTGGTAAAAGCCGATTTGGCAGAACAATCGGCTGTACGCGGCTGTATGGTTATCAAGCCCTACGGATACGCTATTTGGGAGAAAATGCAACGTCAGCTGGACGATATGTTTAAAGAAACAGGTCACGTAAACGCATATTTCCCATTATTAATTCCGAAATCATTCCTGAGCCGTGAAGCTGAACACGTGGAAGGTTTCGCAAAAGAATGTGCCGTAGTGACACATTATCGTCTGAAAAATGCAGAAGACGGTTCGGGGGTAGTAGTAGACCCAGCCGCAAAATTGGAAGAAGAATTGATTATTCGTCCGACATCAGAAACAATTATCTGGAATACTTATAAAAACTGGATTCAATCTTATCGTGACCTGCCTATTCTTTGCAATCAGTGGGCGAACGTTTTCCGTTGGGAAATGCGTACTCGTCTGTTCTTGCGTACTGCTGAATTCTTGTGGCAAGAAGGACATACTGCCCATGCTACTCGCGAAGAAGCTGAAGAAGAAGCAGTAAGAATGCTGAATGTATATGGTGAATTTGCAGAGAAATATATGGCTGTTCCGGTTGTGAAAGGTGTAAAGTCTGCCAACGAGCGTTTTGCCGGTGCGCTTGACACTTACACTATCGAAGCTATGATGCAGGACGGAAAAGCACTGCAAAGTGGTACTTCTCATTTTCTGGGACAGAACTTTGCCAAGGCTTTCGACGTTCAGTTCGTGAATAAAGAGAATAAATTGGAATATGTATGGGCTACTTCATGGGGTGTTTCTACCCGCTTAATGGGTGCCCTGATTATGACTCATTCTGATGATAACGGATTGGTATTGCCTCCGCATCTGGCTCCTATTCAGGTAGTTATCGTTCCTATTTATAAGAATGACGAACAACTGAAACAAATTGATGCAAAAGTAGAAGGCATTGTCAATAAGTTGAAAGCAATGGGTATTTCTGTGAAATATGATAATGCAGACAATAAGCGTCCGGGATTCAAGTTTGCAGATTACGAACTGAAAGGTGTGCCTGTTCGCTTGGTAATGGGTGGCCGTGATCTTGAAAACAATACAATGGAAGTGATGCGTCGTGATACACTGGAAAAAGAAACAGTTACCTGTGAAGGCATTGAAACATACGTTCAGAACCTGCTTGAAGAAATGCAGGCTAATATCTACAAAGAAAGCATTGGACTACCGTAACTCCAAGATTACAACAGTAGACACCTATGACGAATTTAAAGAAAAAATCGAAGAAGGCGGCTTTATTCTGGCTCATTGGGATGGAACAACTGAAACAGAAGAAAAAATCAAAGAAGAAACGAAGGCAACTATCCGTTGTATTCCATTCGAGTCGTTCGTTCCGGGAGATAAAGAACCTGGTAAATGTATGGTAACAGGTAAACCATCTGCTTGCCGCGTGATATTTGCACGTTCTTATTAAACAAAATTCGCACATAATTATAAAAAGGATGGAAACGGCTCAATCGCTTTCATCCTTTTCTTTTTTTCCTTCCATATTATATTATTTATGGCCTATCCTAACAGTTCATTAGACATTCAATAGTTATTTCAAACTCTTTTTTCAATCCATTTCAGTTTTATTTCAGAAATATCCCTTTTCTTTGTAGTATGTAAAAAAGAAAGGAGACAAAATTATGAAGATATTGATTGTAGAAGACGAACCCTCTTTGAGAGAACTGATTCAATGTTCACTGGAAAAAGAACGTTACGTTGTAGAAGCAGCAGGTGACTTCAACTCTGCTTTACGCAAAATTGAAGACTATGACTATGATTGTATCTTATTGGATATTATGTTGCCGGACGGGAGTGGTCTTGACCTTCTCGAACGTTTGAAAGCTCTCCACAAACGGGAGAACGTGATTATTATTTCCGCGAAAGACTCTCTGGAAGACAAAGTTTTGGGATTAGAACTGGGAGCGGACGATTATTTGCCAAAGCCATTTCATTTGGTTGAACTAAATGCACGAATTAAAAGCGTGATTCGTCGCCATCAGCATGATGGAGAGATTGATATCCGCCAAGGCAACGTACGGATAGAACCGGATAAATATCGTGTATTTGTCAACGAGCAGGAAGTGGAACTAAATAGAAAAGAATATGATATCCTGTTATATTTTATCAATCGCCCTGGGAGATTAATCAATAAAAACACTTTGGCCGAATCAGTGTGGGGAGACCATATCGATCAGGTCGATAATTTTGACTTCATATATGCACAAATCAAGAATCTTCGCAAAAAGCTCAAAGATTCCGGTGCAACTATTGAAATTAAAGCAGTCTATGGATTTGGGTATAAAATGATAG
>VOFB01000793.1_pt1 | contig 70001 bp, 68 predicted proteins | sample 5384141 | NCBI WGS metagenome assembly VOFB01 (sample SAMN12384721, study PRJNA508395) | human gut metagenome | isolation source: healthy gut A | host: Homo sapiens
TAACAAATATTAAATATCAAGACAAAAAACAAGCTGCTATGTATGTACACAGACAAAATAACAGAAATAAAAAGATGAAAAAAAAATTATGTGCTGTTGTAATATCTATTGTAATAACACTTTTATTATAAGCCAGTTTTAAATTATAATAATACAATAAGTATTGATGAAACAATACCATCTGAAATTTTGACAACAGATGTAATAAGACAAGAGGAGGAGTCTGACTTATCAAACGAGGTCATTGATTTTGCAAAAGACGGAGTACTTGATGTAAAGGCAAGAGAATTAATACATATACAGGCAGAAATTCTGCCAAAGCAACTTGCATAGAAAAATAAATGCATTATATAGTAGAAAACACACAGATGGGGGATAGAGGCTGTAAATGAGATAACAAGATTAAATATTCAGTATTATATAGTTGTAAAACTGAGGCTTTAATTAAATTAGTTGATAGTAGGAGGGGTAACATTTAATGTTCAATGGATATGAACTATGATGATACATCTCAAGACTTGCACATACATTTAAAACAAGGAGAACAAGTTTTAGATGGTGATAAAAGCAGAACAGATTGTAAGATTTAGACATAATAATGATGGAACAAGTTACCCAGAAGAATATGGAGATAACGATACAGGAAGAATGAGAACACAAAGAGAATTTATTTACAGTTTAAAACAAACTTTGCAGAGCATATAATATTTGGAAAATAAATAAAATACATTACTGTTTCAGAAATGTTGACAACAAATGTAAATTTTGATGTGCAAAAAGATTATGTTCCATTGAGCTTTACTATTCATCATGCTTGCAAAACTATCTATTGAACCTCCAACATGTACTGCCAATACATTAGCCGCATCATTTGCAGAGTGTACAAGTAAACTTTAAGTAGTTCTTCTACAGTTAATTCTTCTCCAACTTGCAAAGCAGCCACAGAATAACCATGCAAAGGATATTGGCATTGTATATATAATTAATATTAAAATAAATAATGTTATAAAAAATTTCTTAATTTTCATTTTTTTCTCCTAAATTAGTATATAAAATAATATATATTATTTTTATAAAAAAAACAATATTTTTTTAAATTTTTTGTCATATTTTGTTTATAAAAAGGAGTGATTTTATTGAATAAATTAAATAAAAACAAAAGATAATAATTATTATAATATTTATTATAATTGTTACGGCCATAGTATATTGTATATATGCAAATGAAAAAAAGAACTAATTCCATATGATGAAGAATTAGAAAACATTAATAATAATGAAATGCAAATAGAAGAAGAAAATAAACAATTAAATGAAGAAAAAATAGTTGTACATATTTGTGGCTGTGTAAATAAAGAAGGTGTAATAGAATTAAATAAAAATAGTAGAATTGCAGATGCTATTGAAATGGCAGGAGGTTTAAATAATGATGCAGATATATCACAAATTAATTTGGCATATATATTAGAAGACGGGATGAAAATTACTATACCAAATAAAAATGAAAAAAAGGAAAATAATAATGAAAATTCAAATGTAATTGTTGAAAATAATATAAAAGAAAATAATAAAAAAGATAATATAATAAATATAAATAATGCAACACAAAGTCAGTTAGAAACATTGCAAGGAATTGGACCTTCAATTGCTATAAAAATAATTAATTACAGAAATGAACATGGAAACTTTAAAAGTATAAATGATATAAAAAATGTAAATGGAATAGGAGAAAATAAATTTAATAATATAAAAATTTAATAACGATAAAATAAAAAAAATAAATTATATCTAATTTTTTAGATATAATTTATTTTTTAAAAAGCTTGTTTTATATGATTTAAATATGTTTTTATTATTTTTAAAATATATTTCAATAATATCAAATCTAATATTAATATTATTAAAATTATTTAAAAATAAATAATATTTTGCACAATTATAAATATGCCTTTTTTATATTTATTTACAGCTTCACATGCAAAACCATAATTAATATTATTTCTTGTTTTTACTTCTATAAAAATTAATTCTTTTTTTAAATTAAATGCTATAATATCTAATTCACCTTGTTTACATCTAAAATTTCTTTTAATTATTTTATAATTATTTTTTTCTAAATATAAACAAGCAATATCTTCACCTAATTTTCCAATTGATTGTTTAAAATACATTTGCTTGATATCCTTCTTTTTGTTTTAATAATATTGCCATTTAATTCAAGCATAAAAATCGCGTTATTAATAAATTGTATAGGTTTATTAATTTTTTTCACATATTTGGCTTAAGTTTTGTGGTGGACCAATTAATATATTATATATTTCTTCATACTGTTTTGGAATGTTTTTCTTTGTAGGGAAAATACATTTTTTTTCTTCACAAGCCTTATAATTTACAAAAATTAAATGAATTAATTATTTCTTCTGGTGAAGTTATAACAATCGCTCCATTTTTTATTAATCTATTAATTCCAACTCCATATTTATCGCCAATATTATGAGGAATACAAAATACTTTTTTTCCTTGTTCTTTTGCAAGTTTTGCAGTAACGCTTGTGCCACTTCTGGAAGCTGCTTCTACAACTAAAAGTCCAATAGAAAGACCACTTACAATTCTGTTTCTTGCTAAAAAGTTTTTTGAGCATGCTTCTTCATCTGGACAATATTCGCTAATAACAAGTCCATTATTTTCTATAATTTTATTATATAAACCAATATTTTCTTCTGGAAATATTTTATTAAAACCACAACCCAAAACGGCAATTGTGTATCCTCCCACATTTAATGTAGAATGATGTGAAATTGCATCAATTCCTAAAGCCATACCACTAACAATAGTTAAATTTTGAAAGGAAAGTTCTTTAGAAAAGAATTTTGCCATTTCCATACCATATTTAGAACACACTCTTGATCCAACAATAGAAAAACAAGTAGTATTTAATAGGTTTACATTTCCAATAGCATATAATTTTTTTGGTGGATTTTTAATTTTTTTAATGAAGATGGATAAAAGTTAGAGTTGTAATCAATAATTTCCATAAAATCAATCCTTTCTATATTAATATCCCCAATATTTTCTGTCTAAATTTCTATATTGAATTGCTTCTGCAATATGACAAGTTTCAATATCTTGTGCACCATCTAAATCCGCAATTGTTCTTGCGACCTTTAATATTTTTGTATATGCTCTAACACTTAAATTGAATTTTTCAAAAGCCGATTTTAAAATTTTTTACTATTTTTATTTAATACACAATATTTTCTATTAACTTTGGTGTTAAGTCAGAATTAGAAAATATACCATATTTTTTGTAACGCATATATTGTAAATTTCGCGCAAAATTTACTCTTTTTTTTATTTGTGAAGATGATAAAGAATTATTAGTATTTAAATTTTGATATTTGACTTGATTAACTTCAATATGTAAATCAATCCTGTCTAGTAATGGACCACTAATTTTATTTATATATTTTTAATTTGCTCATCACTACATGTACAATTTTTTTCTTGAGACCCAAAATAACCACAAGGACAAGGATTCATACTAGCAATAAGCATAAAATTACATGGAAAATTAACTGTTGCATTTACTCTACTTATTGTGACTTTTTTATCTTCTAAAGGAATTCTAAGCATTTCTAATGTACTTTTATTAAATTCTGGAAGTTCATCTAAAAATAAAACACCATAATGTGCAAGACTAATTTCACCAGGTTTTGGAATTCTTCCACCACCAACTAAAGAAGTAGGAGATATAGTATGATGGGGATTTCTAAAGGGCCTTGTTACTATTAAAGGAGTTTTATTTGATAAAGTGCCAGAAATACTATGAATTTTTGTTACTTCTAATGATTCTTCAAAAGTCATAGATGGAAGAATAGTTGGAAGTCTTTTGGCAATCATGGTTTTACCAGTTCCGGGACTTCCTATTAATAAACAATTATGGTTGCCAGCTGCAGATATTTCTAAAGCTCTTTTAACATTTTCTTGTCCTTTAACTTCAGAAAAATCTATATTATAGTTTGAATTAATTTCAAAATTGTTAATATTTTGGGGATTTATTTCGAATTTTAAATTACTGTAAAAAAATGAAATAACATCTAATAAATTACGAGCAGGAAAGATTGAAATGCCATCAATAATTGATGCTTCTTTTGCGTTTTCAAAAGGTAAAACAATATTGTTTATTCCCAATTTTTTGGCCTCTATGCAAATTGGTAATATTCCATTAACTTTATTAATATTTCCATCTAAAGATAATTCTCCTATAAAAATAGTTTTTTGCAATATTTCTTTAATAAATTTACTTTTTTATATTTTGGTTGGAAATTAATACACCTATTGCAATTGGTAAATCGAACATTGAACCTTCTTTTTTTGTATTTGCAGGTGATAAATTTATAATTATTTTTTTACTAAGTAAATCTAAATTAGAATTTTTAATTGCTGTTTTTACTCTTTCTTTAGATTCTTTTACACTTGTGTCTGGCAAGCCAACAATTTCAAAACATGGCATACCTGGAGAAACATCAACCTCGACATTTATTAAATAACCATCAAGCCCAATGAGTGACATTTTGGGGGTAAGGAACTTACGACCTTTGGGTTATGAGCCCAACGAGCTGCCAACTGCTCCACCCCGCGATGTATGAACTTTTTTTATTATACAACGGAAGAGGTTTAATGTCAATAATTTTTAGCCAAATTCCACAAATTGTATAATTTTTAATTTTATAATTAAACTAAAATATTTTAAGTCTTTAGTATTATATGTGAAATTTTACAAATTATTACTAATAATTTCTATATAAAAAGTTGTAAATGTAATAATTTTTGATAATATAATAATACAAAAATCTTATAGCAGGTGAGAAAATGGAAAATCAAAAAAGATGATAAAAAATTTGTTATTATTTATTTTATTAATAGCATTAACATTTTATATAATTCTAAAAGACCAAGATGTTGGAAACATATTTAATATAATAAAAACAGTAGACTTAAAATTTGTTTTAATTGCAATTATTTTTATGGCAGTTTATCTTATTTTAGAATCAGTTAATTTAGGAAGAACTTTAAAAGCCCTAGGAGAAAAAGTAATATATTTAAAAATTTTAAATATGCATTAATTGGTTTCTTTTTTAGTGCAATTACACCAGCCGCAAGTGGAGGGCAACCAATGCAAATATATTACATGCACAAAGACAAAATATCTGTTGCAAATTCTACGCTAGCTTTACTTGTAAATTTATGCAGTTTTCAAATAATAACACTTACATTTGCATTTATTAGTGTATTTTTAAATACAAGTCATTTGAATAGTGGGCTAGTTTGTTTTTTTATAATTGGTGTTAGTTTAAATATGTCAGCACTAGCATTATTACTTATAGGAATATTTTCAAAAAAATTATCTGCAGCATTAATTAGATTTGCAGAAAAAATTTTAAAAAAATTAAAAATAAAAAATCTAGAAAACAAGGTAGAGAAACTTGAAAGTGAACTTACAAAATATCATGGAAGTGCTAAATATTTTAAAGAACATAGAATATTAATGTTAAAAACATTAGTAACAACATTTATACAGGTTTTATTTTATTATAGTATAACATATTTAATTTATTGTGCATTTGGTTTAAATGGGTATAATGCATTTCAATTAATAACTCTACAATCTGTATTATATGCAACAGTTTCTGGAATTCCATCACCAGGTGCAGTTGGGGTAACAGAAGGTGGATTTTTATCATTATTTAATGGAGTATTTCCAAATGAAATAATTAGTAGTGCAATGTTATTAAATAGAGGAGTAAGTTTTTATTTGTATGTATTATTAAGTGGAATATTTGTATCTGTAATTTCAATAAAGACTAAAAAGGAGACTAAAAAAGATGTTTAATAAAGATATAAAATTTAAATATCCATGGAGACCATACCAACAAAAAGTATTAAATCAAGTAGAAAAATATATAGAAGATAAAAAAGTTCATATTGTTGCAGCACCAGGATCTGGTAAGACAATATTAGGACTAGAACTTGCAAGGTATTTAAAAAATCCAGTAATTATTTTTGCGCCAACAGTAACTATAAAAATCAATGGGTAGATAGATTTGTATCATCATTTACAAATTATGAAAAAATACCTGATTGGATAAGTACAAATATTTATGATTTAAAATTTTTTAATGTTGTTACATATCAAGCACTTCATTATGCATATAAAAAGAAAAAAGTAAAAGATGAGAATGAAGAAACAGATGATATTATAGAAGAGGACAAAATAGAAATAACAACAGAAAATATAAAAAATTATGATATAGTTCAGGAACTAAAGAATAAAGGAATATCAACAATAGTTTTAGATGAAGCACATCATTTGAAAAGTCAATGGTGGGATAGCCTAAAAAAAGTGGTAGAACAATTAGAAAATTCTAAAATTATTGCATTAACAGCAACACCTCCATATGATAGTGAATTTTCAGAATGGAAAAAATATGTATCATTATGTGGCGAAATAGATGCAGAAATAACAGTTCCAGAACTTGTAAAAGCAAAAAATCTGTGTCCACATCAAGATTATATTTATTTTAATGAACCAACAAATGAAGAATTAGATCAAATTAATCAATATAGTGAAAAATTAAAAAATATAATTGAGGAAATAAAACAGAACGATAATTTTACAGAAGCAATAAAAAATCACAAATATATTTTATCACCATATGATTATCAAGAAGAATTACTTAATAATGTTGAATATTATAGTAGTATGATTATTTATTTAAATAGCAAAAGTATAAAAATAAATAAAGATAATTTGGAAATATTAGGAGACATAACAAAAATACCTGCTTTGAATAATAATTGGTTAGAAATTTTATTAAAAAATGTAATTATAACAGATAGAAAAAATTATGAAAAATATGAAGAGACAATATCTGATGTAGAGGCTAAATTAAATAAAATAGGTGCAATCGAAAAAGGAAGTCTATCATTTTCAAATAATGAAACAATGCAAAAATATTTTTTAAATAGTATAGGAAAAATAAATAGTATTTGTGAGATTTTAGATATAGAAAAAGAAAACTTAAAAGAAGACTTAAGAATGGTAGTGCTTACAGATTATATTCGAAAAGAATATTTGGAAGATGAAAAAATGGAAATAAATAAATTAGGTGTTATGCCTATATTTATAGAATTAACAAAAAAATTTTCTAATATAAATATGGCAGTTTTAACAGGAAGTATGTTTATTATTCCAAAAGAAAAACAAGAAAATTTATATGGATTGTGTTATGAAAATGGGGTTGATGTAAATAAATTAAAATTTGAACCATTAAAAATAAATGAAAATTATTCAATAGTAAAAGTGCCAGGAGGAATAAGAAATAAAGTAATGTCTTTAATTTCAAAATTATTTTCTGTTGGTCAAATTAAAGTAATAATAGGAACAAAATCATTGCTTGGGGAAGGTTGGGACGAGCCAAGTATAAACACATTAGTGTTAGCAAGTTTTGTTGGATCATTTATGCTTTCTAATCAAATGAGAGGTCGTGCAATAAGAGTAAATAAAAATCCAAATAAAACAGCAAAGATATGGCACTTAGTGTGTGTTGCAGATAATGAAAATAATAATGTAGAAAATGCAGACTATGAAATGCTAAAAAGAAGATTTACATCATTTGTTGGATTAAATTATGAAAATAATATAGTTGAAAATGGAATAGAAAGATTAGGGATAAATGATACTAATTTTACAAAAGAGAACATATTAAAATTAAATGAACAAATGAAACAAAAATCACAAAATAGACAAACTATGTTTAATTCATGGCAAAATGCTTTAGAAAAGCAAAATGATGGTATGACAACACAGGTTCAGCTAGAAGATAGTGAAAAAATAAAAAGTGCATGGTTTATTAATAAGAGGTTAGTAATAATTTGGGCAATATTTTTATTAATATTATTTGCAATTATTTTTAAATTTATAAAAGTACCATTTATATTTAAAGTAGCTGAGATAGGACTTGGAATTTATTTAGGAGTAAAATTATATAAAATATATAAATTTAGCAAATCTGAAAATATGTTAAAAGCGGTAGGAGGAGTTGTCTTAAATTCGTTATATAGATGTAAATATATAAGTACACCAAGGACTAAAATAAAAATTGTAGTTAGAAAAGACAATAAGAAAAAAATGTTACGTGTGCAATTACTGGTTGTACTTTTAAAAGAAAGTAATTTATTTGCAGACTGTTTAGAAGAAGTGTTTACCAAAACAGAAAATCAAAGATATATTATTGCAAAATTAACTAACAATTTAAAAGAAATAAACCAATATTACAATGTGCCAGAAGTATTGTCTATAAAAAAAGAATATGCAGAAATTTTTTCTAAATACTGGGGACAAAAAATTGGAGAACATGATTTAATATATACTAAAACTGCAGATGGTAGAAGAAAACTATTAAAAGCAAGAATGAAAAATATTTCGTATAAAGATAAAATTCTAAAAAAACAAGAGCTTTCTTTTAAATAAAATAAATATAAGGTAGGAGAATTTATGAAAATTGGAATAGATTTAGATGGAGTAATATTTTGATACAGAAAAAACTTTTAGAGTTTACTCTGAATTGTATGATATGCTTGAATTAAAACAAAATAGTAAAGAAAATAATTATGAATTAAAATTGCAAGACAGGTTTAATTGGTCAGAAGAGCAGATAAATGATTTTTTTAATAAATATTGCAGAAAAATTATGAAAGAAACATCATTTATGCCAGGGGCAAAAGAAGTACTTAAAATGTTAAAAAAGATGGGCATTCTTTAATAATTATAACTGCCAGAGGAGGATTTGACAAAGAAGTTATTAATATTACTCATGATAGATTAAAAAAGGCCAATATGGATATTTTTGATAAATATTTCTTTGAGGCTAAAGACAAGGCTAAGATATGTCAAGATGAGGGTGTTTTTGTTATGATTGATGATTCTTTAAATATTTGTAAAAGTGTTTCAAGTGAAAAAAATTCATTCTATTTATTTAAAAGATGCACCTTCATCTGAAACTAAAGATAGTTTATATCTTAAGACTTTATACAACTGGGGAGAAATATATAGATATTTAAATGAAAATAAAAAAGCTAGTGACAACTAGCTTTTTTTGTTTATGTTATCTAATATTTTTTCATTTTTTGTAAAATCTTTTAGCCAAGTGTTAAGATCTTTTTGTTTTTTAAATATTATAACTTTTTCTTTTGGAATGTCTTTTAGTGCATCTTCAATTATATGCCTTTTTTTTCTTGTTATATGTTGCTACATATTTTACAAATTTAAATGTTAATCGTTCTTTGCATCCTGGTATTTCTGGTCTTTCATTATTTTTAGTTTTTAAATATCTTTTAAATATTCCTTTTAATTGCATATATGTTGAGTAGTCTAGCCATATTATTAAGTCTGCTTTGTAGAAGCGGTCTTTAAGAGTTTTATTATAATTGCCATCAATTATCCATTTTTCTTCTAGCGATTTTTGTGTAATTATTTGGTCTCTTTTGTTTTTGTCAACTTCTACCCAATTTGCATTATAGTTTATTGCGTCTAAATGTATAGCAGGTAGATTTAATTCTTTTGATAAAATATTGCATAAAGTACTTTTTCCACTGCCTGATCCTCCAACAATAGAAATTTTATTATACATTTTTATCTATCCTTTCTACTAAATTTCTTATATTTTAGTTTATTTATGATGATTTGTCAATTTTTGGACAGTTATTCACAAGAATATTAAATTTTCATAAAATAATATTAGAGAGTTAGTATAAAAATAGGAAGGAGATATTCGAAGTGAGCAAAAAAGGCTTAGTAATAACAATTTTAATTATACTTGTAAGTGCCTTTTCAAATATATCAACAGCCACATATACAAGATATGTAAAGGTAAACTCTAGTTTGAATGTTAGAAGTGGGGCTGGAATTAATTATAGTTATATAAGAAGTTTGTATAATGGAAATAAAGTCTAATACAAATATATATGCCTATAAAACTATGTCTGGTAAGTTTTATAGCTATTTGCCAAATACACGTGTAATAGTATTGCAGGATTTGGGTTATATTAATTATATAGAAGTTATAGCTACAAAAAGGCGTGGCTATGTTTATGAAAATGTATATAAATAATATGAGATTGCAAAAATTATCAATGAAAAAATAAGCAAAATAAAATTAATAAAAATATATAAAAAAGTAGAAAATTTTTTCATTTTATGATACTTTATATATTAAATATATAATGGGAAAATAAGGGGAGAAATTTATATGGATATAACAATTAATGTAGAAGATTATAAGTTAAATGTAAGAGCAGCAGGAGTAATAATTCACGATGGTAAAATTTTGGCTCATAAAAATATTAATTCTGATCATTATGCCTTAATTGGAGGAAGAGTTGAAATAGGAGAGAGTTCAGCAAATACAATAAAAAGGGAAATAAAAGAAGAATTAGGAAAAGATGTTGAAATAACAGGTTATATATCAACAATAGAAAATTTTTTTGAAATGAAGGGTTCAAAATATCATGAGATAATGTTTGTGCATAAAATAGAATTTGCAAATGAAGAAGATAAAAAAATAGAATATACTATGAAAAATATTGAAGGAAAAGATTATTTACAATATGAATGGCTAGAGATGGATAAAATTGATGAGTATCCACTATTGCCAAGAGCAGTAAAAGATATTTTAAAAGAAAACAAATTTCCAATACATAAAATTAATAATGATTTAAAATAATTTACAAAGACATGTATAACTTAGGCAAACGAGAGGAAAAAGAAAACATGAGTTTAAAAGAAAGTAATGAAATAACACTAAAAATTAAATGTGAATTAAATGAGTTTTATAAGATAATAGAAGAAAAAGGCTTTAAAATAATAGATGAGTTTTCAATGGATGACACATATTTTGTACCTAAAGAAGTAGATTTGGATAAGACTGATATAAGAGATACTTTATCTAAAGCATTATTAGTGAGAGATATTATAGGGAAGATGTCAAATAAAAGGACAAAACTAATAACATTTAAAATTAAGAACTTTGATAAGGCTGGAAATATATTAAACCAAGAATCTATTAATTGTAATATTTTAGAAATAGAGGATGCTAAAAAATTATTAAAGGTAATAGGCTACAAAGAAATTATGAATATAAAAGAAAATGATGTTGTATACGAAAAAGATGGATTTCAATTAGCGGTTAAGAATATAAAAGATGGGGATAATTTAATAGAAATAGAAACAGAAGAAAATGATGAAATAGATACTATAGAAAAGTTAATTCAAAAAGTTAATAAAATGGGAATACTAGTTTATACAGATGATTATTTTGTGAAAAAAGCGGAAATAGAATTGGAAAAGATTTTAAGGAAAAAAACTAATAAGAATATAGAAAAATATTATGATAATACTGAAAATGAAATGCCTAATTATACTGTTAAAAAATTTATTGAATTAAATGTTGAACCAGGAAATGCAGTTGAACTTGGATGTGGTGCTGGAAGAGATACGGTATATTTAATAAGAAATGGTTGGAATGTACTTGCAATAGATAGAGAAGATGTTGAAACACGAATCGTATCAAAATTATTGGTAGAAGAACTAGAACAGTTTGAATTTTTTAAGCAGAGATTTGAGGACATTGAATTGGAAAATAGTAATTTGGTGGTTGCTAATTTTAGTCTTCCTTTCTGCAATAAAAATGATTTTAAAAAATTATGGGCTAAGATAAATCATAGCATTTTAAAAGATGGATATTTTGTTGGTAACTTTTTGGGAGATAAGGATGAATGGAAAATTGCAAAAGAGAAAATGACTTTTTTAACAAAAGACCAGGTAATGGAATTGTTTAGGAATTTTGAGATTGTGGAATTTAAAGAAGTTGAAAAAGATGGACTTACTGGACTTGGAAAGATGAAGCATTGGCATATATTTAATGTAATAGCAAAGAAAAAATAAATAAAGTATGTGATAAAGGTAATGTCGAAATATATATTTTTATTACAATATTCGACAAATTATTCAATAAAATATTGATATTATATCTAAGGGAATATATATGAAGAAAAACAATGGAAATATAATATCAATATTATTAATTTTTTTAGGTATTATATCAATGGTGACCAGTGTACATGCACATTCTGGGAAAACAGATTCAAATGGAGGACATAGGGATAATAAAAATAAAAGTGGCTTAGGAAGCTATCATTACCATTGTGGTGGGCATCCTGCTCATTTACATACTGATGGTGTTTGCCCATATTCATCAGGGTTGAAATTAAATAAAAGTGGGATGTCAAGTTCTTCATCTTCAAATACTAATACAAAATCTACGGTACCAACTGCAATAGAGGTATTGGATATTAAAATAAATGAAAATGTAACAAGTATGAAAGAAGGAGAATGCAAAAAATTGACTGCTACAATAATACCAGAGGATTCGACCGATAAAAATATTGTATGGGAATCAAGTGATGAAAATATTGCGACAATTAGTGCAACAGGAGAGCTTATTGCAAAAAAATATGGTACTGTAGATGTAACTGCAATTAGTTCTAATGGAAAAACAAGTACAATAAAAATAAATATAAAATCACCTAAAGAGCAAGGGAATACTTTAATTAATACATTATCATATAATAGGGATAATGTTATAAATAATACTATATCGAATCGTAAAGACGATTCAAGTTCATTAACCGGAGTTATAATGCTAGGGGTGTTAGGCGGAGGGAGTTATTTTGGCTATAGAAAATATAAAAATAGCCATGGGAATAAAAAATGATATAGAATTTTTTGGGAAGATAAATGGGATTTTAAGATGACTCATAACCCGTTGGAATCTACTATAAATAAGTAAAGAACTAAAATGATATAAACTTACAGTAGCAATAGATTGAAAGAAATTTGATTTGAATAAAATTTAATATAAAATATAAAAGTGGGGACAAATTGGGGACAGTCTCCACAATTTTATGCAATAAATAGCATATTTAAGCATTGCTAATTTATATAAAACTTAAAATTCAAAAAAGTAATTTTGAGAATTTTGAAAAGAGTTTTTATTGATACAATCATTATATAAAATCATAGATTTTTATAATGATTTATACGAGCATTTTCTCTAAAACTTTACCTGCTTCTTTATTATGTGATTGTACTGGATGTACATAGAAGTTTAAGGTAGTAGTTATTTGAGCATGCCCTAATCTTGATGCTACAACAGCCACATCTACATTTTTAGATATAAGCAAAGTAGCATTTGTGTGCCTAAGACCATGGAAAGTAATTTTTGGTAAATTATTCTTTTCAATAAAAGAACGAAACCAATCTGTAACTGTATCAGGATGCATAGGACTTCCATTCCATGTAACAAAAAGCCTATTTGAGTTAATCCATAAGTTACCACATTTTTCTTTTTCGGCTTCATACCAAGTTCTGTATTTTTTAAGCATATTGATAACTATATCAGGAATTCCAACTTCTCTAATTGAACTTTGTGTTTTAGGATTTTTTATGAAAATGCCTTTTTCAGATGTATATTGGCTTGCCTTAGTAATATGTACAAATCCATTATTAAAATCGATATCTGACCATTCTAAGCCCAATACTTCGCCTCTACGCATACCAGTAAACAATGTTAGAATAATAATAGTTTGAAATTTAATTTCTTCATTTTCTAAAGCTTCTAATAATTGCTTACATTGAATATCATCATAGTATTTAATTTGAGGTCTTTGGTGTTTAGGTGGTTTGACTCTATCTGCTGGATTATAAGGTAGTATTTGCCAATACACTGCATTTTGTAGCATAGCATGTAATAAACGATGGTGTTCCAATATTGTTTTAGAAGATAGTCCTTTCATTACAGTTTTTCCATTATTATTTTTACATCTCTTTAACTGATGATCTTTTGAAAGATAATCATAGAAACTCATAATGTGAGTTGGTTTTATATTAGACAATTTAAAATGTCCAAAGTAGGGAATAATTCGTGTGTTTAACATTCCTTTATATCTTTCATAAGTTTTTGGAGCCAATTCTTTTGAACCGTAATTTTTAGACCATAAATCTGTAAATTCTTTAAAAGTCATTGAAGAGTTTTGTAAAACAATACCGTTTTCAATTTCATAAACAAAATTCACAAGTTCTCTATCTGCTTCACGTCTACTATTTGCTTTGATGCTCTTTGTGTACTTAATCCTATTTCCATAACTGTCAAAGCCATGTGATACAATTAATCTCCATGAGTGCTTGCCTCTCTTTTCAAGATACCCTGCCATTACTTTTTTTTTCACCTCCTTTCAGTATACTTATGGCAAGGATTTTATATAAAATTATTTTTTCCTAACTTTAGTACTATCAATCCAGTCTTGAAATTCTTTATCTGTAATTTCATTATTAATGAATTTCTTTCTTATTTCTGGACCTACTTTTTTAAAGTATTCATACATTTCGTGATGGTCTCTTTCTGCTGCTTGTTTTGAAAGAGTTTGATATCTAGTTCTATAAGTTTTTAATAAAGGATTTTTATCTAGTCTTTCTTTGAAAGCTAATTCTCTTCCGATTTCTTTACAAGTTTTATTATCTTTAAATATTTCATCACAATATTTAGTATCATGCATTGTTTTAGGAATGAAATATTTATTGCAATTAGCACATTTATTTATTTTTATATCACTATTTAAAGATAATAATTGCTTAAAGGAGATAAATAATACATTAAGATAATCATCTGTCCTGAAAGAAAATGGAATACTCCTAGGTAGATTAAGTTCTTTATGAAAGTAGTAGAAATCATCCATTGTAAAGTCTAATTTCAAATCATTAATTCTATAATTTAGGGATATTAAATCTAAATTAGCAGATTCATCTTCGAATAAATCAGGAAATTCTGCTCTGAAATCAGCCTCAATATCATCGAATTCAGCAGGACTAATACTATCTTTTTCAGTAGTTAAAAGTTTTATAAATGTATCTTGATAATATGTAAAGTCATCTTCATATTCAGATTCTAGTTCGAAGAATAGATTTGATAATGCTTGCTGTGTTATAAAAAAATTTTCTTTTTTATAATATTTACTTATATCCATTTTGGATTTTTTGGCTAATTTTAATAATAAATCTTCAAAACAATATTTAGCAATGAAGTTAATCATATCGTTATCACTGTCAAAATCTATATTAAGAAAATCTATAAGAATACTTCCAACAGGTCTTATTTCACAGCGATTCACTGATTCGAAAATAAAACCTTTCTTTTTTTCAATAGAAAAATGATTTAAACATTCTGTTTTATTATTAGTATCGAAAGCAATATTGTATAATGACATTTTTACCTCCAAACATCTACAAATTTAATTTTTTTACATTTTTTTGTAATTGTAAGGTTACTTATATACGAAAAATATCATATAAATGAACCATACAACACAAAACATAAATAACAATTGTATGACAAGATAATACCATAATAATTTATGTATGTCAACTACAATTAGAAAAAAACTGAAAGGAGGTGAGTAATATGGCAACAGAGAAAATGCAAAGAACAACTCTAACTGCAAAAGAAGCAGCAGAATATTTAGGAATATCATATTGGCTAATAACTCAATTAGTTAGAAGAAAACAAATTCCTTGTTCTAGAGTTGGAAAGAGAATTTTATTTAGAAAAGAAGCTTTAGACATTTATTTGAGCAAAAAAGAAAATGATTCATTATTACAATCTAATTAGAAAGAAGGGAGGTTATGGGACAAGTTGGATGGATAAAAATAAGCACAGATATATTCTCTAATAGAAAAATCAAAATCCTACTAAAAGAAAAGGACGGGGACACCTATTTTAGATTATGGATTCAAATTTTAACTATTGCTGGAGAATGTAACAGAAATGGTGGACTATATATTAGTGATAATGTACCATTTAAAATTGAAGATTTTACGAACATTATCGGAAAATCTTCCAAAACTTTTACGAAAGTTTTCAGAAAATTTATCGATTTAGGTATGCTAATTTATAAAGATAATACATACTTTGTGAAAAATTGGAACAAGTATCAAAGTATTGAAAAACTAAACAAAATTGCAAAATCAAATAAAGTAATTGAAGAATTTAAAAATGAAAAAAGTTTTTATAATTCTACACAAGAAAAGATAAGAAAAGAAGAGAATAGAAAGGAGACAAGAATAGATGAATCAAATTTTGAAACCCTCGGTTGATAAAAATGATTATATTGAGTGTGAATACTGTAAAAACAAATTATATAGAAAAACAATAGAATGGCAGTTATATGGTGACAAAAAAGTTTTAACACTAGATTATGAAAGATGTAATTGTAAAGAAGCCGAGGTTTATTGGAATGAATATGATCTTAAAAAGTTAAAGATGTTAGAAGAAGAAAGAAAACTAGAGTTAATGCAAGAATTTGCACAAAAAGTGGAAAAGATAATAAAAAATAGTAAGATGAGTAAAAGAAATTTAAATTATAAATTTGAAAACTTTGAAGTCAATTCAAATAACAAAAAAGTATATCAAAGTTTAAAAGAGTATAGTGAGAAATTAGTAGATTCAAAAGAAAGAAAAGGATTAATTTTGGTAGGAAATAATGGAGTTGGAAAAACACATTTAGCCTGTAGTATTGCAAATGAATTAATAAAAAATGGAATACCAATCATATATGGAACCTTAATTAATTTATTAGCAGAATTGAAAAATTCATATGATTCAGATAATAATATTTCTGAAATGGAAATTATAAAATTATATGAAAAAGTTGATTTGTTGATTATAGATGATTTAGGAAAAGAAAAGCCGAGTGAATGGGGATTAGAAAAATTGTTTACTATAATAAATAGCAGATATGAAAATAATTTACCAGTAATTATAACAACAAATTATAATCAAAATTCTTTAGCTGAAAGATTAAGTTTAAATGGTGAAATAGAAACAGCAAATTCTATTATTTCGAGATTATATGAGATGTGCTACTTAGTTAAAATTAATGATATAGATCATAGAATTAAAAAGAAAAAAGTTAGTAATTGCGCTAACAATTGCTAACTAAAAATGTTACTTTTTTAAATATTTTCTATAAAAATTATAATGTATTTTTGCAAAAAAGTAAATAAAAATTTATAAAAAAATTAGGACAAGTAGGCATAAAAATTTAAACTAAATTGTCCTAATTTTTTAAAAATAAAATAACAAAAATAGTTAAAAAAATATCTCTCGGAGAGCAAAAAGGGTATTAGGGCATTTTGCCCTAAACAGCGAAAAGGGTGTCAAAACACCACGCTGGCGAATAAAGGGCACTTAAAAATCCACTTTATTCGGAGCAAATAAATTTGCTCATAATTTTCTGAAATTCGCTTTCACTATTTCAGAAAATACAAAATTGATAAAATAAAAAATCAATATAAAAAATGGAGGCTAATTATGAGAGTAGTTATGGATGAATTTGATAAAGTATTTTTATCTTATTGGAAAATATTGAATAAATTTAAAATATTAAATATTAAAACAAAAAATGGAAAAGAAATAACTCACAAAGATTTGAGAAAAGCAATATCTGTTATGAACAAAAAACATCCTACATGTAGATGGCAAAGTGAAAAAATTAAAAGTAAAAGATATTATATTTTATTTGAAGGATATCTTTGGTTATTATATGTATATTTTCAAACGGAAAAGAAACAAATAGATGCTGATATAGATTTTTTCAAAATGAGAATAGAAGTATATGAGGAGTTCTTAAAAGTAAATTCTAAACCATTATGGAATGAGGACATATACTTTTTAGATTTAGAAAATTATTTCCATAGAAAGAAAGATACAATATATAGAGCAATGGTAAAAATGGCTCAAGAGAATTTAGGAAATAGTTTTACATATTATGAAAATGATAAATTATTTGTTTCAAAAGAAGGTATTGAATGGCTATGTAAAAATTGTTTTAAGCAAAAGTATTTGGAATTATTAGAAGAATACAAAATGGAATTAACAGAAAAATATATTGAAACTGGATATATTTATGATGAATTTTTTGGAATGAATTAAAGGAGGTGATTGATTATGAAACGATATCTAAATCCAAGTCAGAGAAGAAAAAGTATAAAAGTATGGGTTTCTGATGAGGAAAGGGCTTTAGTAGAAACTAAAGCATATAATTATGGTTATAGGAGGCTTACACCATATATCAGGGATGCAGCAATTTATGAAAGAGTAACTAATTATAAAATAAAAGGGGAAGATGAAATTATTAATGAATATTGTGAAATTAATAAAGAAGTTCAAAGTATGCTTAAAGATGTAAAACATATTTTCAGATTTGCTACGCAAATTTCAGAAAGCAAACGACAAGAACTTTTCGACTTAACGAAAGCTATATACAAAATGCAAATAATTGCTAAAAAGCTTGATTTGGAAATGTGGCAAGAGATAAATCGTAATAAAAAAAATAAATTATAGAAAACTAGAAAAGTTTATTTGGATTGTATAGATTATTTTAATGAAATATGTTAAAATACATTTATAAATAAGGAGTGAGCTAGAGTTGAATTATATAAGTTATGATGAATATAAAGAAACATATAAAGAAATAGAAGAAATATATACATCTCCTGAAGGAAACAAAGTAATAAAAGTAGAACATAAGACAACAAATGCATGTTTTGCGATAAAGATGATAAACAATATAAATGGAGAATATTCAGGAGTATTTTTTAATAGAGAAATAGATGCATTAAAAAAATTGAATAATATATCTGATATAGTTACATTATATGAAGCTTTTATTATAAAAGACAAAAATATCGGTTGCATAGTATTAGAATTCATAGATGGAATAAATTTACAACAAATACAACTTTCAAAAGAGTTACGAAATAATGACAAATATGAAATAATTCTTAATATTGTGAAAGCAGTGGATAATGCTCATAAATTAAATGTTATTCATAGAGATATTAAACCAACAAATATAATGATTCTAGATGAAAATAAAGTAAAAATAATAGATTTTGGTATATCGAAGATTAAAGATCAAATAAGAACAGAATATTCTCCTACTGTGCGATGCTTTGGAAGTTCAGGATATCAATCACCAGAAGCAAAGGAAAAAAAAGAGAACATAGATGAAAGAAGTGATATATATTCATTAGGAGCAGTTATGTATTACTTGTTTTCAAATGAAGAACCAAAAGAAGATGCGCAGGAATTTTATAGACAAGTAAGTGAAAATAAGGATATATCTGTAGAAATACAAGATTTAATATTAAAAATGATCTTAATTAATCCAAATTCACGAATGGAAATAGATAAGATAATTAAAGGAATAGAAAAAATATATGACATTGAAGCTAAAAATAGTAACTTATATACTATTCATATAGAAAAGCAAATTATAGATATAATGATAAGAAGAAATATTGTGCTTAGAACAGATATAAAGAAAATTTTGAATCAGCAATTACCAGAAAACTTCTACGAAACTTATGCCTTTTTTGAAAAAGATAAAAAAGAATATATATTTATAGGAGAGTCAATTGAAGTAAAGTGTAAATATGACAGCTACAATCAATTTTTTTTAGTAACAGAAATAAATAATTTAAAACCACCAACTAGAGAGTTCCTAAAAACGAAGTATTTAAAAATTAGTGGAGACTTCTTATTTGATATTAATACAGATAAACTTTTGGAAAAAATATCTAACAACAAGGAATTATCCATAAAATTAATTAATTATTCTGAAGAAAAATCTAAAGAAGAATCTGATGATAGAATATTCGCTGAAGTTTTTAGTATATGGCTTGATGGATTAAAACAAGAATTAGATAACATAAAAAAATCTGCGATAAGATTTAGTTACGATGATGTAAAAGTAGAAGATGATGATATAATATTTAAATTAAATGAAAAATTCATATATTCAATAGATGACTTAAAAGATATCTTTGATGAAAATACAGAATTTATTTTTGAAGATAATAATAAAATCAGAAGGATAGGAAGATTAATTCGAATAGAAGAAAATGAAGATGATATAAATGTTGTTATAGAAAGAAAACGTAATAAGGTAGCATTGCCAAAAGATAAAATAATAATTGAAGATTATAGAAAAAAGTCATCTGCTGTAAAGAAACAAATAAGAGCAATAAAAAATTTAAAAGATGATAAAAATAATCAACTTAGAAGAATATTAACTGGAATATCTAAACCAGATAATTTTATGAAAAATATTAATATAGATTATTATAATCAAGATTTAGATACATTCCAAAGGAAAGCTGTAAAAAAAGCAATCTGTTCTAGTTCAATAACATTAATACAGGGACCACCTGGTACAGGAAAGACATCTGTAATTACCGAAATAATTAGACAAATTTTAAAAGAGGAACGTGGTACAATTAACAAAATATTACTTGTTTCACAAGCTAATAAAGCAGTAGATAATGTTTTAAGCAAAATCAAAGATGATATAACCAATAAAATAGTAAGAATAGGTGAAGAATCTAAAATTGAAAAAGAAATATATGATAAATATTCTATTGATAAATGTGTTCCGATATGGATAAATCAAGTAAAAAGAAAAAAGTATAAAATTTATAGATGAATATCTATCAAATAAAAAAATATATTATAGTGATATGTTGAAATATATAGACTACATAGATAAAAGGATAGATAATAAAAAAACAAATAATAAATTTATCAGTGACTTTGAAGAAAAGCATAAGGATAAAGATTTTGAAAAAGTTATATATTTATTTAGAATACATTATGAATGGCTAAAAAATATAAATAAGCAAAATGATATGGAAGTAAACTATATAAAAAATTGTGATATTGTAGCAGGAACATGTATAGGATTTAAATCAAATCCTATAATATCAGACAGTTTGTTTGAATATGTAATTATTGATGAGGCAGCAAAGGCTTCAACGCCAGAATTATTGGTCTCTCTAATGCAATGTTCAAAAAAAATAATAATGGTTGGGGATCAAAATCAGTTACCACCTCAACTATCAATTGAGATGGAAGAGATTTTTAGAAGCGATGAATTGCAACAAGATAAGAGTTTTTTTACAACTTTATTCGAATCTTTAGATAGTAATAATAAGCAAACATTGATTAAGCAATATAGAATGAATCCAGTAATAGGAACAATGGTCAGCAAATTATTTTATAATAATGATATACTTAACGGAACAAAAGAAGAAAAGGAAAATCATAACCTAGATAGGTTTGAAGGCAAGAATATAGTATGGATATCTACTGATAAAATAGAAAATAACTATGAAAAGATTAATGAAACAAAATCATATGAAAATTTTTCAGAAGCATGTACAATTAAAGAGGAACTTATGCAACTAGATAAGGAAGAGGAAATAAAAAAAAATATAGCATAGGAATAATCACACCTTATAGTGGACAAAAAAGCTATTAAAAAAAGAGTTAAGGAAAATAAGGTTCAACAAAATAGACATAAATAATATAGAGGTAAATTCTGTTGATGCTTTTCAAGGAAGTGAAAAAGATATAATAATATATAGTATAGTAAGGAATAATTTAAAAGGTGAAATGGGATTTACAAAATCAAAAGAAAGATTAAATGTTGCATTTTCAAGAGCTAAGAAGCTTATAATAATGGTTGGAAGTTCTAACTTTATACAAAATGTTGTAAAGGAAGATAATAAGTATTTGGATGTTATAAAGTATATAAATACAAATAAAGAAAAGTGTGAAATTAGGTATACTAATATTCGGAGGTGAACATGAATAAGGAACTTGAAAAGATAGCAGATATGCTACCGCCTAAAAATAATAACTATAATTATTTAAAAAAAATAAAAATAGGATATCCTGTATATAAAATAAATATAAAGATTTTAAGAAGAGAAGATAAAGAAGTTCCATATAGTTATGAAGTCATATTAAGATTATTATTTGAAAATATTAATAATATAAAACAAATAAGTGGAATTTTAGGCTTGGAAGAATATGTAGTAAGGAATATTTTAGCCGAAATGTATGCGAGAGATTATGTTTATTTAATAGGAAATAACCCAGTTATATCTATTCAAGGAAAAAAAAATTATTAAATACTTTAAAAATGATGGAGATAACAGAAGATAAATTTAATATATATATAGATGGAATTAATGGCAAAGTAGAAATAGATGAAAATGTTCAAAAAGGAACAAAGGGCAATTTACTTAAAGAATCAATAAAAGTTGATAATGATTTTTTAAATGAAAAATTTGCAGATATAGATAATTTATATAAGAAATACCAAGAAGAAGAATTTGATGGATTTAAAAGTGCCTCTATTTATGAGTTATATGATATAAAAGAAATACAAAGTAAAACAATTCTATATAGATATAAAGATGTATATATTTTTGAAAATAATGGACAAATAGATTTCAGTTTTAAAAATAAAATTGATAATGAAGGAGAATATATTGAGGCTTTAGCAAATGAATATAAAAATAAGCCAATGATTTTAGATATAAAACAAATAGAAGGAAAAAGAGTAACAGTGGACAAGCTAAATGAATATAGGGAAGAACTAAATAAAAATAAAATGTCAATGATAGAAAATGCTAGAATTAAAGATGAAAATGAATTTAACAAAATGTATTATTCTAATAGAGAATTATTAGAAGATGAATATATTGAATTTGTTTTAAGAGGACTAGATAAATGCAAAGGAAATATATACATAAAAACGGGTAATTTTAACGAATTTGTTGAAATTGATGATATAAAAAGTAAGGTTATAGATTTATTAAATAATGGACATAAAATAATTGTACAATTAGGAAAAAACGGTACTAAGAAAAATATAGAAAAGGAAATAAAAGCTCTGAAATTGAAAGGATTAATATTAGTGGATACTAATAATTATATTAATGAAAGAGTTGTTATATTTGATTCACTTTATATGTTGTACACTAATTATAAATATATAAATATTAAATCTGATATACCTAATCTTAAAATAAAAAGTGAAATTAATAGTATTGTTTACAAAGATGATATAATAAATATTATAAAAAAGGATTTTGAAAATATTTAAAAGAAAATAATATTGAAGTAGAAGTAGAAATACTTCTATTTTTGTTGTTAAAAAATGTATTTTATGATAAAATAACATTGAATAATTATATGTTGGGGGAAATATAATGGAGCATAGCGAAAATACAAGAGTGAAAATACCAGCACTTGTTCATTTGACAAGATTAGGGTATAAATATCTATCACTAAAAAAGGAAAAAGAAAATATAGATGAGGATATAAATATTTTCAAAAATATTTTTTGTGAAAGTATTAATAGAATTAATGGAACAAATTATAGTTTAGAAGATACAGAAAAGATAATTAATGAATTAAAAATCTTGCTAAATAATGATGATTTAGGAAAAGCATTTTATAAAGTATTAGTAAATGGAATAGATGGAATAAAACTAGTAAATTTTGAAGATGAAACCCAAAATTCATATAATGTAGTTACAGAATTAACATATAGAAATGGAGAAGATGAATTTAGACCAGATATTATCCCACTAATAAATGGAATTCCATTAGCTTTTATAGAGGTTAAAAAGCCTAATAACAGGGAAGGAATATTAGCAGAAAGAAATAGAATAAATGCAAGATTTAGTAATTCTAAATTTAAAAAATTTGCAAATTTAACACAATTATTGGTATTTTCTAATAATGATGAATATGATGAAGAATCTATTGTTCCTATACAAGGTGCATTTTATGGTACAAGTAGTTATAGTAATGTATTCTTCAATTGTTTTAGAGAAGAAGATACAGGAATTATAAATAATATAAAGCCTATAAATAATGCCGAAGAAGAGAGAATTTTGATTGATACAAACTATGTTACTTTAAAAGGAACACCAGAATATAATACTAATTTAGATATAAACACTCCAACTAATAGAATAATAACATCATTATTCACAAAAGAAAGATTCTTAAAAATTTTAAAATACGGAATTGCATATGTAGAGAAATTAGATAAAAATGGAAATACAAATTCAAAAACATATAATGAGATACCCACAATTATTTGCAACTTTGGCTATTGAAAATAAATTAAAACAAGGTATAAATAAAGGTATTATTTGGCATACACAAGGAAGTGGTAAAACAGCATTAACATACTTTAATGTAAAATACTTAACGGATTATTTTGCTAAGCAAGGTAAAATTGCTAAATTTTATTTTATAGTAGATAGATTAGATTTACTAGACCAAGCATCAAAAGAATTTGCAGCTAGAGGATTAAAAGTAGAAAAAGTAAATTCAAAAGAAGAATTTATTAAAAACATACAAACGATTGGAGAAGTTGGAACAACAGGAGAATTAACGATAACAGTTATAAATATACAAAAATTTTCAGAAGAATCTATTGTTAAACCAGCAGATTATAATGTTGATGTTCAAAGAATTTACTTTATGGATGAAGCCCATAGAAGTTATAATCCAAAGGGTTCATTCTTAGCAAATTTGATGGCATCAGATAGAAAAGCAATTATGATAGCATTGACAGGTACTCCTTTAATAGGACATGGATATAGTTCAAAAGATGTATTTGGAGATTATATACATAAATATTACTATAATCGCTCAATAGCTGATGGATATACATTAAAATTAATTAGAGAGGGAATTGAAACATCATATAGGTCATATTTAGATGAAGCATTAAAAGAAGTAGAAGCAATTAAAGGAATGGCAAAAAAGGAAGATATATATTCTCATCCTAAGTATGTATCAGCATTAGTAAAATATATTGCAAATGATTTTAATAAAACTAAAATTAGGTTAAATGATAATTCAATTGGAGCAATGGTAGTTTGTGATTCATCTAAACAAGCAAGAGCAGTTTTTGATGAGCTTAACAATTATGAAGGAATAACATCAGCTTTAATCCTTCATGATGAAGATGATAAAGAAACGAGAAGAACAGAACAAGATGATTTTAAAAAAGGGAAAATAGATGTATTGGTAGTTTACAATATGCTTTTAACTGGATTTGATGCACCTAGATTAAAAAAGATATATTTAGGAAGAGTTATAAAAGCACATAACTTACTACAAACATTAACTAGAGTAAATAGACCATACAAAGATTATAGATATGGATATGTTGTTGACTTTGCAGATATTAGAGCAGAGTTTGATAAAACAAATAAAGCATATTTTGAAGAATTACAAAGTGAACTAGGAGATGAATTTGCTAACTATGCAAACATTTTCAAAGATAAAGATGAAATAGAAAAAGATATAATAGATTTAAAGAATAAATTATTTATGTTTGATACTGAAAATCTTGAGAACTTTACAAAACAAATAAATGAATTACCAAAGCAAGAATTATATGATATCAGAAAGTCTTTAGAGAATTACAAGATATTATATAACTTAATTAAGATGTATGGATATGAAGATTTAACAGATAAAATTGATATAAACAAGATTTCAAGATTATTAAGTGAAATAAGTAACAGAATTAACATTTTAAACCTAACGGAAAATATAAATAATAGTGAAAATATAACTGGTTTATTAAATATGGCTTTGGACAAAATTGATTTCAATTTTAGGAAAATATCAGAGTCAGAATTAGTCATTGCAGATAAATTCAGAGAAAATCTTGAAAGAACAAGAGTAGAACTTGAAAGAAATTTTGATAAAAAAGATCCTGAATTTATATCACTATATGAAGAATTAAAAAGGATATTTAGTAAGAAAAATATTGAAGAGTTAACATCTGAAGAAATGCAAAATAGCATATTGGAATTAGAAAAATTAAGGGAAAAAATAAAACAAAGAAATAGTAAAGATGAGATGTTAATCGTAAAATATGAAAATGATATAAAATTTATGAGAATTCACAAAAGAATTAAAGAAGCAAATATAGATAATATTAGTGATATCGTTTTAAATCAGATGTTACTTGAAATAAAGCATAAGGTTGATGAAATATTAGTTAAAAATTATAAATTGATGGATAATGAAGCATTTTTCTATGGAAGTATTACACCAATTATTGCAAAAACATCATTAGCATATGATGTAAAATTAACTATAGACCAAATACAATTTATAACCAATAATGTACTAGAAGAATATATAGAGGAAAGGAAATTAGCAGGATAATGAACAATGAAGAAAGAGAAATAATAAACAAAACAAAGGAACTAATTGATGAACTAAAATCGATTTCCGAAAATAATGGTATTGGAAACAGTCCTAGTGAATATAAGATAATTACAGAAGTTTTTCTATATAAGTTTTTAAATGATAAATTTTTGTATGAAATAAAAAAAGTAGATAAAAATTTGGATAAATTAGATAAGCCAAAAGATGTTGAAAAAGCCTTAGAAAAAATGAAAGATGACTATGAATTTCTACTTTTACGATTAGGACCAGATACTGCAAAACTAAAAATAGAACATCTAATTTCTTATTTGTTTTCACATAAAAATGATGAAGATTTCTACAAATTATTTGATGATACTTTAATAGATATAGCAAATTTTAATATAGATATATTTTCAGTTAGAACCGGTGAAAAAGAAAAAATAAGATTATTTAGTGGCATATCGCAACATATTACAGAAACAAGTAAGAAGAATAATTTTGCTAGAGCAATAATAGACAAGCTAGTTGAATTTAGTTTTGAAAATTTATTTAAACAAAAGTATGATGCTTTTGCAATTGTTTTTGAATATTTAATAAAAGATTATAACAAGGATTTTGGTAAATATGCAGAATATTATACTCCAAATTCAATTGCAAGGATTATAGCAAGAATCCTAGTAAAAGATGATGAAAAAGTAGAAAATGTAACAGTATATGATCCATCAGCAGGTTCAGGAACCCTTGTGTTAGCATTAGCACATCAAATAGGCGAAGAAAACTGTACTATATATACACAAGATATTTCTCAAAAATCAAATGAGTTTTTAAGATTAAATCTTATATTAAATAATTTGGTACATTCTCTAGGAAATGTAGTACATGGGAATACTCTAACAGAACCAGCACATTATAATGAAACAAAAACAAGACTTGCAGAATTTGATTATATAGTTAGCAATCCACCTTTTAAAACGGACTTTAGTGAATATAGAGATGAATTAGCCGATGACAAATTAAGAGAGAGATTTTTTGCAGGAGTACCTAAAATTCCTAATAAGGATAAAGATAAAATGGCTATATATTTGATGTTTATACAACATATTATTTATTCTTTAAATAAAAAAGGTAAGGCAGCGATAGTGGTTCCTACAGGATTTTTAACGGCACAATCAGGAATCGAGAAAAAGATTAGAGAAAAGCTAGTAGAAGAAGAAATGATAAAAGGTGTTGTATCAATGCCATCAAACATATTTGCTACCACAGGAACTAATGTTAGTGTATTATTTATAGATAGAGCAAACAAAGGTGGAAAAGTATTACTAGTAGATGCAGCTAAATTAGGAGATAAAGTTAAAGATGGCAAGAACCAAAGAACAGTTTTAAGAGAGGATGAAATTGAAAAAATTGTAGAAATTTTTGCTAAACAAGAAGTTGTAGATGATTTTAGTGTTGAAGTAACATATGACCAATTAAAGGAAAAGAATTGTTCTTTCTCAGCAGGACAGTATTTTGAAGTTAAAATAGAATATGTAGAATTAACACAAGAAGAATTTAATAATAAAATGCAAGAATTTACAACTAACTTAGATAAATATTTCTCTAAAGGTAAGGCATTAGAAGATGAAATAAAACAGCGATTGGGGGAACTGAAGTATGGAGAAATATAAGTTAGAACAAATAACCGAAAGAATATATGATGGCAAACATGGTGATTGTGACACAGAAATAGGTTCAGGGCTTTATTTCATAAGTGTAAAAGATTTAATGGAATATGATATAAACTATAAAAATGCAAGGGAAATTACTAAAGGTGATTTTATTGAAAACTATAAAAGAACCTGTTTGGAAAATGGAGATACAATATATGCTAATACCGGAGATACAATAGGAAAAAGCATATTTGTAAAAGAAAATTCAATGGTTAAAAAAACATCATTTCAAAAAAGTGTTGCTGTAATTAAGCCTAATAGAACATTTGTAGATGACAGATATTTATATTATTTATTAAAACATTTGACTCCTGCATTAAGAAAGGCAGCCACAGGTTCTGCTCAAAAAAATTTACTTTTAAGTACATTAAGAGATTTTAAAGTAACAATTCATAAGAAATGTGAACAAACTAAGATTTCAAATATGCTAGGAGTTATTGATGACAAAATAAGAAATAATATGTTTATCAATTTAGAACTAGAAAAAATGTCTAAAACAATGTATGATTATTGGTTCTCGCAATATGAATTTCCAAATGATGATGGGAAACCATATAAATCATCAGGTGGAAAAATGGTATGGAATGATGAATTAAAAAAGGATATACCAGAAAGTTGGACAAGTAAACAAATAAATGAAATAGTTGATATGGTATCAGGATATTCTTTTTCTACCAATGATTATAATAATGATGGAAAATATAAGCTATATACAATAAAAAATGTTCAAGATGGAATAATTGTTTCAAAAGTAGATAATAAATTAAAAGATATTCCTTTGAATATGTCAAATGAGTGTATATTAAAACCTAGCGATATTTTGATGTCTTTGACAGGTAATGTTGGCAGAGTAGGTCTAGTATATGAAAATAATGTTTTATTAAATCAACGATTGCTTAAGTTAGTTCCTAAATATAATGATATTAGTTATATATATTTATTATTTAGGGATAATTTTATGAGAGTTAAATTAGAACAAATTTCAACAGGAACATCTCAAAAAAATTTAAGTCCAATAGATATGGGAAATTTAAAAATAGCATATCCAGATAAAAGTGTGTTAGAAAAATTTACGGAATTAAACAATAATATTATTTTTAAAATAGTAGATAACTTTAAAGAAAATCAAGAATTAACTAAATTAAGAGATTACTTGTTACCACTACTAATGAATGGACAAGTAGGTTTTTAAAAACGCATTCAATTATGGAATAAAAAATATAAAAGACAAGAAAAACTTTCCTTTTGGAAACAATATGATATAATATTATTATATTGAAAAGGAGAGTTTTTTATTATGTTAGGAGAAAAAATAAAATTATATAGAGAAAGTAAAAATATGACTCAAGGTGAAATTGCAGAAATATTAGGAGTAAAAGCAGCAACAATCTCAAAATATGAAGCTGGGACATTAGAGCCAAATATAGAATCATTAAAAAGACTAGCGGAATTATTTGATATTTCTATTGATGAGTTATTAAAAGAAGATACTTTTGATATATCTAAAATAAATATTCTAGAAGTATTAAGAGAACAAAAAAATATGAAATTAAAAGGAAATTTATATCATAATACACAAATTACATTTGCATATAATACGAATCATATAGAGGGGAGTAAACTTACAGAAGATCAGACTAGATATATTTATGAAACTAATACATTATTAGCAGAAAAAGATTCAGTAACAGATTTAGATGATGTTTTAGAAACAGCGAATCATTTTAAATTAGTAGATTACATGTTAGATATAGCAGACAAAAAATTAACAGAGAAAATGATAAAAGAATTTCACAAGATACTAAAAGAAGGAACATCAGATAGTAAAAAAGATTGGTTTGTAGTAGGAGATTATAAAAAGTTAGCTAATGAGGTAGGAGGACTAAAAACTACAGATCCTAAAAATGTTGAACATGATATGATAAAATTGCTAGAATGGTATGAATCCTTAAAACAAGTAACTATAAATGAAATAATAGAATTTCATGCAAAATTTGAGAAGATACATCCATTTCAAGATGGTAATGGTAGAGTAGGTAGAATAATTGTCTTTAAAGAATGTTTGAAAAATAATATAGTGCCATTTATTATTCTAGATAAAGATAAATTATTCTATTATAGGGGATTAAATCAATATCAAACTAATAAAGAAAAAGGTTATTTAATAGATACTTGTTTAAATGAACAAGATCAATATACAGAAATGATTAAATATTTTTTGGGAAATAGATAAAAGGAGAAGGATTATGAATGATTTAATAGTTCTAAATAATAATGAGTTAGCAAAAAAATTAACAGAATACGATGAAAAAATGTTAAATATATATAATTATCTAGGATTGCCAACAGAAAATATATTAGTTGGTATTGAAGAAAGAAAAAAAGTTTTTAAGAATATTGAAGATGTAGTTGACTTATTAGAGCCAGACATTACTATAAAATCTACTTATATATCAAAGTTTTTATCAGCAGTAAGTGCTGGATTATTTGATGCTGCATTAAATTATTTGTGGGATGAAACAGTTAATCAATTAAGATATAGAATAGCTCAATATGATATACAATATTTTTTCGATTTAGCAGTAACATCGGATAAAAGAAATAAATTATCAACGGAAGCCGATTTAGTAAAAATAGATGATAGCGAATTAATACAAGGAGCAAAAGAAATAGGACTAATATCAGATGTAGGATATCGAATGCTAGATAATATAAAATTTATGAGAAACTGGGCAAGCGCAGCACATCCTAATCAAATAGAATTAACAGGTCTTCAATTAATTTCATGGCTTGAAACATGTATAAAAGAAGTAATATCATTACCATTATCTAATATTACGATTGAGATCAGAAAACTTCTTTATAATATAAAAAATAATGAAATAACTGACACAGAAGCCGAAATAATAAGTGAATTTTTTGGAGATTTAACATTTGATAAAGCAGATTCACTTTGTAATGGATTTTTTGGTATATATTGTAGAGAAGATACAACTATCGAAACAAGAAGAAATATAAAGATGTTATTGCCGAAGTTATGGAATATAGTTTCAGAGGAAAATAAATGGAATTTAGGTATTAAATTTGGTAAATTTCAGGTAAATAACGACCAAAACGAAGCAAAATTAGCTAGGGAATTTTTACAAATTGTAGATGCAGAGTCATATTTACCAGAAAATATAAAAGTTGCTGAATTGAAAATTGAATTAGAACATTTATACATAGCACACAATGCACCAATGAATAATTTTTATTTGGAACCTCCATATGCAGATCATATAAAAAGACTATTGGGAAATAATGCGGTTCCTACTTCTATAAATGATTATTATGTAAAAGTTATAATAGATGCATTTTTAACTAATGGTAATGGTATTTGTTGGGGAGCAGACAACATATATAGAGAGTTAATAAATAAATTTTCGCAAAGACAGTTTTTATTAGCAGTTACTTCCTTTTCAATTGATAAAATATCCAGTAAATTACAGTTTACTTTATGTATAAAGCAGTATAAAGAATTATTAAAGATAGCTAAGGAAAATGTAACTTCACCATTATTTATTGAATTAATAAATGAATTAGATGGTTATAATAGCAGCTTACCTGAGTTAAGAAAAAATGAAAAACTTATGCAAAAAGTTCAACATTTAAGAAATATTATTAAATAGGGAAATTAATATTTTACTAACATGAAAAAAATATACAAAAGTCCAAAGTTTTTTCACAATTTTGAAAAAAACTTTGGACTAATTTTATTATTTATTTATACAACCAATAATTAATTCTACTCCATCACAAAATCCATTCCTATAATACTTCTCACTCCAATAATCAATATAATCCATAAAATTCTCATCAAGAAAACCAAGTTGTTTTTCAACATATTTTTTATCTTTATTAGGAACTCGTCTTAAAATCCTTTCAGAAATCTCATCAAAATAAATCCAATGCCTTTTATCTTCATCAGTTTTTAAAGAAAAAATTTCATCCTCTCTAAATAATAACCAATCCTTTAATAAATCATCTTTTACATCTCTTAAATTATTCATTGTTAAAACCTCCATTTTTAAAATTTCAAAATTTAACACATCAAAACACAATAAAACTTGCAAATACAAATTCAAAAATCCATTGAAATTTCATATGTTTGATGCCTCAAAAAATTGGGGACAAATTGGGGACAATCATTGCAAAAAAGCACAAAATTTAACCAATTTCATAATCACACCAATTCGCCACAACCCTATTAAAACCAATAAAAACTCAAGTTAACAAAATTTCTCAAAAATCACAATTAAATCCTCATAACCCCAAGCCCATTCCCATAATCTCCGCCAAGCAAAAACAAGAAAAACAGCAAAAAACATTTAAACAATCCACAATAAGTGATATAATTGTGGAAAAGAAACAAAAATAGCAAAGGAAACAATATGATAAAAGTATATAATCTAAAAAACAAAAAAGAATATATAGAAGAAGTAGCAACACTAGAATATGAAGAATGGGCAGACAACAAAGAAAACAACAAAAAAGCAGAATAAATGAAAAAATAAAAAAGATAGAAAAAAATTTAAATAGCAGCAATTTTTGCAAATTAATATTACTAAAAGAAAATAGCCTAATAGGATTTATATCAATATTTCCAAATGACAGTAAAGAATGTCCCAATCTAACACCATGGTATTCAACAATGTATGTAAAAAAAAGAATATAGAAAAAAAGGATACTCAAAAATACTAAATGATGCAATTTTACAAGAAAGCAGGAAAAGAAAATACAAAGAAATATTTTTAAAAACAAAATTAAACAATTATTATGAAAAATTCGGTGCCAAATTTATAAAAACATTAAACAATGGAGAAAAATTATATAAATTTGAATTATAAAAAGATTTGCTAAAACACAAAATAATAATTCAAAATCATAACTTATAGATTAATAAAACCATAAAAAAAGATTTAAAACAGCAAATAGACTATTTTAAATCATAATACATACCTTGAAATAAATTCTGTTCCCTCATAATTTTATCCAAACCATTAAGAACCCATTTTTTATGCAAATTCAAGAAGGGGCAACAAGCAAATCTTTAGGAGCATCTGCAACAATCCTATGAATAACTACATTTGGATTAATATGAGTTAAAACATAAACCAAGCAATCCATATAATAGTCAAAAGAAATTGGAACATATTCTCCTGAATAATACAAATTAGCCAAACCAGTATTTTCAACAACATAAGTAGAGTGAATTTTAATTCCTTGAACATTATGATGGTTAATAAAATCAACACTATTTTTTACATCATTAAAAGTTTCTAAAGGAAGACCAATCATAAGATGGACAACAACATCAATGCCATATTTATTAAGAAGTTTTGTTGCGTAAGTAAAACTAGAAGATAAATAACCTCTGTTAATAAAATTTCCAATATCATCATTAGAAGTTTGAAGACCAAGTTCAACACAAACATAATATTTATCTTTATAACTACTTAATAATTTAACAATATCTTCGTTTATACAATCTGGCCTTGTTGCAACTTCGAGTCCAACTATTTTGGGATTAATTAAAGCTGCATCATACTTGGCTTTTAAATTTTTATTGAATCATAGGTATTTGTAAAATTTTGAAAATATGCTATAAATTTATCTGCGCGAAGGCTTTTATAACTATTAAAATAATTAACAACTTGGTTATGTATTTTATCTATTTGGCTTGTACCATTTGCACAAGAAATTAGTTCGCCAGAACCTTTTTCACTACAAAAAATACATCCACCTGTAGAGATTTTTCCGGTCTCTGTTAGGGCATGTAAATCCACCATCAATGCATATTTTTAAAGTACGCGTACCAAATTTTTCTTTTAAATAATTGTTTAAATGTTTATATCTTGCTATATTTTCCATAATGGTATTATAGTAAAAAATAATAAAAAATACAAATAAAGGAAGTAAAAATGATAATAAATAATATAGAATATGAAATAAATAAAGGCAAAAGAAAAAATATATATCTTCAAATAAAGAACGGAAAAGTAATAGTAAAGGTGCCATATTACGTAACAAATAAACAAATAGAAGAAATAGTTTATAAAAAATCTAATTGGATTAAAAAATCTTTAGAAAAGTACAATCAAAAAAATAATGAATTAAAAAATATCAAGAAGGTGAAATATATAAAATTTTAGGAGAAAAAATATATTTTAAAAATTAATTATGAAGAAACTAGTCAAATTAAGGTAGATATAACAGACTGTAACATAATTATAAATTTACCATTTACATATAAGATGGAACCAAATTTATCTAATAAAATAGAAAAGATAATAAATAAAATGTATATGCAAATAATACAAAAACAATTGGATTATACTATGAAAAAAGTTACAAATATAGTTGGACTGGCACCAAAAAAATACAGAGTAAGAGATATGAAAAGTGCATGGGGAAGCTGTTCTTCTAAAAAAAATATAAGTATAGCTTTAAAATTAATTGAGCATAGCCCTAAGGCATTTGAATATGTTGTTTTACATGAAGTGTGCCATTTAAAACATATGAATCATTCAAAACAATTCTGGCAAATGGTAGAGGGCTATATGCCAGATTATAAAAAATATAAAAAAGAGCTAAATTCTAGCAAGTATGATAGGTAAAATTATGGAAAATCTTAACCAAATAATAATATAAAAGACTTATGATAAAAATCATAGGTCTTTATTTTATGTAGAAATCCAATATCTAATTTTTATAATACAAATAATCTGTTTAATATACATGCCCTAAGAAAAATGTATTTTTATGTCAAAAATATTACTAAAAAAAAATGAAAATGACATATATATATATAAGTATTCTTAAAATCTATAATTCCCTAAGAATATTATGTAATAGGATTTAAAATCCTTCTAATAATTATATTGACTAAGGTTAAAAAAAAATAAATAATAAAGTATAAAATATTTTAATTTATAGGGGGATTAACATGAAACCAAAAAATCTTGACACAAGAGCAAACAAAAAATTTTTATTATAGCAAGTGTAATTCTAATTGGAATTATAATGATTGTAGCTATGATTTATAAAAGTAGCAGTACAAAAGAAATAATTCAAGGGCAAGAGTCAAAAAGCTTAAGCCAAGAAGATGAAAATTCATTTGATTATGGAACAGAAAAGGGAAAAGTAATAATAATGTATCAAGATGAAGATGGAAACAAGATTGCTGAGAATGATGAGATAGAGGGAATAGTTGGAAAAGAATATACAACAAGCAGAAAAGAAATATCACATTATGTAGCAGCAAAAAAAGACCCTTTAAACAAAATAGGAAATTATAAGAAAGAAGATATTACTGTAGTATACCAATATAAGTTAATTCAAAATCTAGTAAAAACAAATGTAAGTGAAGGAAATAATGTAACAATACAAATTGGAAATGAAAGACAAAGCAGAGATTATAAATTGGTATTAATGCAAGAAACTGAAGAAGGAAAAAAGTTAACAGGTGGAAAATTTAAAATACAGTCAGATATAACAGTAGATGGAACAACAACAAATGGAAAACTTACAATTGGAGCAATAAATGTTCAAAGAGAAGGAACAGAAAATTACACAATAACAGAAGAAGAAGCTCCACAAGGATTTGAAAAAACACTTACTTCAAACTACGTTTTGCAAATACAAAAAAAATATAATAATGAAAATAAACAATATGAGTTAATAGCAACATCACAAAATAATGAATTAGAGTTAGAACAAACTCAAAATGATGAAATATTATTAACTATAAAAAATAAAAAAATACAAACAAATGAAATAGCATTAAAAAAGATTTTAACTTCAATTAATGACACACAAACAAAAAAAGAAGTTACAGCAAGAATTGAGAATGGAAAAGTTGTTTATGACAAAAGTGAAGAACCACTTGAAGTAAAAAAAGGTGAAAAGATAGTATATACAATAAGGGTATACAATGAAGGAAATCAAGATATAGTAGGAAAAACAGTGGAAGACATAATTCGGATGGCCTAAAATATTTAAGTGATAGTAAAATAAATAAAGATTATAAATGGGAAGAAGAAAATAATTTAGTAAAGACAAATTATTTAGTTGGAAAAACAATAAAAGGTTTTGAAATTGAAAATAACGAAAAACCATTATATGAAGATATCAAAATTGAATTAGAGGTAATAAAAGAAGAAGGCACAATTATAAATACAGCAAAAACTGAAAGTTTAGAAAATGAAAAAGACATAAATAATAATGAAGATGAAGAAAAGGCTAAAATAATAAAGGATGAGCCTAAAACTTTTGATTTAAGTATGCAAAAATATTTGTATAGTATAGATGAAGAAAAATTAACTAATAAAGAAATTGTAGCAAAAAAATATAGAAGGCAAAATTGAATATACAAAAATAACGAAATATGCAAAGTTGCAAATAATCAAAAATTAGTATTTACATTAAGAATATTTAATGAAGGAGAAAAGCAAACATTAGGAAGAGATGTATATGAATATATTCCAGAAGGATTAGAATTTATAACAGATAGTACAATCAACAAAGAAAATGAATGGAAGATGTATAAACAAGATAAAGCAGGAAATTTAGTAGAAGTAGAAAATATAAAAGATGCAACAGTACTAAAAACTGATAAATTAAGAAATGAACAAATAGATGGATTTGATATAAATAATAATGAATTACCAAAATACAAAGATATACAAATAGAATTTAAAGTAAATGAGAATAAAGTTAAAGATGAAAATAGAGTAATAACTAATATAGCAAAAATTGAATCAGCCAGATTAGAAAAAAATCAAGAAAATGACAAGTCTGAAGAAAAAGTACAAGTAAAACAATTTGACTTAGAGTTAGTAAAATATATAAAAGAAATAAAAATAAAAGATGATTTAGGAGAAACTGTAACTAGTCTTGGACTAGGAAAAAAAGATCAAATATTTAAAAAAGAAATTAATAGCAAAAAAATTTCGAAAACTCAAATATATGTAACTTATGGTTTAAAGGTAAAAAATATTGGTGAAATAGCAGGATATGCAAGCGAAATAAGTGATTATATACCAAAAGACTTTGAACTTGTAAATGATAGCATTTGGAAAAACAATGGAAATGTTGTTACGACAACAAGTTTGGCTAAAAAAATTATAAATCCAGGAGAATCTAAGAATTTAGAAATTACATTTAAATGGAATTTAAATGCCAATAGCATTGGTGAAAGAAATAATAAGGCTGTTATTTCAAAATATGAAAATGATTATAATGCTAAAGATAATACAGAAGATAACAAAAATGAAGAAAGATTTATTATTTCAATAAAAACAGGTGCATTTGAAATATCAATATTTATTATATTAACAATTTTAATAATTAGTGTAGTTGTTATAAAGATAAAAATAAAAAATAAAAAGGGAGAAAGTAAATGAAAAAGAAGGTTATTGCAATAATTAGTATTTTAATATTAGCTTGTGTAACCATATTAACTTTTACAACTAAATCGGAAGGTTTTACTCAATACCAAAATGGATTAACATGGTATTATGAAGTAGTAGATGGAGAAGCGGTAAATGTTTATGTATATAGTGGAACACCAAGTACAACAGTTACAATACCAACAAAATTAGGAGGTTATCCAGTAACTAGCATAATTGGGGAAAAATTTGGATATACCCAATATAATATATTTGGTAAAAATAATAGTTCATATAATTATTCTGGGAAGGTAGAAAAAATTATTATACCAGATACAGTTAACACAATTGGAAATTATGCATTTTTAAATTGTTATTCATTAAAAGATGCCAAATTCCCACAAGAATTAGAAATAATTGGAACAGCAGCTTTTCAAAATTGTGCTATTGAAAGTGTTAGTATACCAGACAATGTTACTAAAGTTGGTGAAAGGGCATTTTATAATTGCTCAAAATTAAAAACAATTAATATAGGTGATTCTCTAATATCTATAGATTCTAGTACTTTTGCAGGCTGTATAAATGCTACAAATGTAAAAATTCCTAATACTGTTAAAACAATATATTATGACTCATTTGCTGGAGTTAAAGATGTATTTGTAGACAATACAAAGGAAAATTTAGAAATACTAAATCCAAATAATTATAATGTATCTAAAATGCCTAATATGCATTATAAAATTGTAATCATAATATTAATTTAAATGTATTACAAGGAATAAAAATAATAAATGAAGCAAATGGAGAACAAATAACAAACAATGATTTTGAATGTGGAGAAAATATAACATTTAGATTAGAAAAAGACGCAAATTATAATTATGATAATATGGCAGTATTTATAGAATCAAAAGGAGATTATTTGGATTCTGAAAATACAGTACAAAAGATAAACTTGAATTTTGGTGATACATATACTATTAATAATTTATTAAGAGATAAAACAATATATATACAAGAACAAAAGATGGGTTTGACTTATCTTTAAGACAATACATATATAGTATAAACAATAAAGAAATAAGTAATTCAAGAGAACCTAAAGTAAAAATAGTAAATGGAAAAATACAATACCAACATAGCAAAAATGTTGTATATCCTCAAAAAGGAGATAAAATAGTATACAATATAAGAGTATATAATGAAGGCACAATTGCAGGAACAGCAAATAAAATAACAGAATATTTACCAGAAGGTTTAGATTTTAATGGAAATAGTGCAATTAATATAAAATATGGTTGGAAAGTTTCAGAAGATGGAAGAAGTGTTACAACTGAATTTTTAAAACCATTATCAATAAATCCGTATACGGGAGTATATGGTTTAAGCTATCAAGAAATAAGTATAGAATGTATAGTAAATACAGATAAAACAGATGAATTAAAAAGATTTGTAAATATAGCGCAAATAGCAGAAGAATCTGGAGAGGATATTGATTCAATACCAGGAAATATTACAGGGCCAGTAGATTCAGATTATATGAAAGAAGAAAGTCAAAATTCAGACGAAAACTCATATATAGTTGGTACAGAAGATGATAATGATTTTGAAAGTATAATAGTTTCAAACAATATGCCAGTAAAATATTCTTTTAGAATAAATAAAATAGATGAAATAGATAATGAATTATTAAATGGGGCGACATTTGAATTATTAGATTCTAATAAAAAGTGATAAACTGGTGTTACAGCAAATGGAGGAATATTAGACTTTGGAATAATGGAAACCAAAGGAGAAAAACAAGAAACATATTATGTAAGGGAAGTACATACACCAGAAGGCTATAAAAATACAATAAAATATTTAATACAAGTAGATGTTATAAGCAAAGTTGTAGATGCAACTAAATTTACAACTAAAATAGAATGTGACGTACAAGACATAGATGTAGATACATCTAAATATAAAACAATAGAAATCAATACAAAAAATGATTTACTAAATATTCAAAATAATCAAACAAAAAATATATATTAAAACAAGACATTGATTTACAAGGAGAAGATTGGACACCTTTAAATGTAAGCAATGTAATGATTGATGGAAACGGACATAAAATAACAAACCTAAAAATAGATACAAATGACCAAACAACAAAGAAATTTGGATTATTTGGAACTTATTCAGGTATAATAGAAAACCTAACATTAGAAAATGTAGATATTAATGTTACAAAATATGTGGATGAAAATGCAGACAATACAGATACTAAAGAAGAAACCGAAGAAGATATAGATGCAGTTGGATCTATAATTGGTTATTCAGAAAATGCAATATTAAAAAATTGTAAAGTAACAGGAAAAGTAAATTCAACACTAAGAAATGTTGGGGGGGTTGTAGGACATACAAAAAGCAAGACAATTTTAGTATTAAGAGATTGTATAAATGAATCAACAATTACAGCAACAAGCAATAATATCGGAGGCTTTTTGGGATGTGGACTTGGACCAGTAAAAGTAAATAATTGTATAAATAAAGGTTCTATTAATGCAAAAAGTTATAATGCAGCAGGAATAGTTGGGTATACAAGACCAGAAGGATATGAAGTTCAAAGAATTTTTGCAAACTATGATAACATAAATGAGTTTGTAAGTTTAGCTATAAAAAATGAAAGAACAACAGGTGAATATAATGTCGAATTAAGTAAAACAGACTTTGAAAATAGTGGTTTATTAATGGTGCAAGATTTTTAAAGTACTAAATAGAGAAAAACAAGTTATAAATGGTTATGAAAATATAGATGTACAAAATGGAAAGTTAAATTTTGGACTTACGAAAATAGATACAACAGGAACTGATATATATTATATAAAAGAGGTACAAGCACCAGTTGGTTATAAGGATATATCAAATAACTACATAAAATTAAATATAATAAAAAAATGGAATAAAGAAGAAGAAAAATATTATGTAGAAGCAACTGTTAATGTGATTTCAGAAGATGAATTTAATAGTATACAAGTTGGAAGTTTAGATACATCTTAAAGCAAAACAGGTAAAGTATATAACGAAGGAAATACTAGTAATATTACTTGGAATATAAATGAAATACAAATAGTAAAATCAGTTAATGAAGGAATCATAACAAATAATTATGAATATACAAATACAGCTGGAATTCTAGGAATGGGAAAAGGAAGAACTTTAATTTACGAATGCTCAAATACAGGAAAAATAAGTTCTCAAAGTCAAAATGTAAGAGCTTCTGGAATAGTTGCTGCAATAGATAAAAATACAGATAATGATATTGCAATAGTTGAAAAATGTAATAATTTAAATGAAATCGAGGGAACATCTCAAAATAATGAAGGATTAGTATCAGGAGTTTTATCTTATTCAAGAATTAAATTAAATTTAAATGAATGTAATAACCAATCTAGTATTACAGGAAATTATGCAACATGTTCTGGAATTTTATCAGGAGCTGTAGGTACAATTGAAATATCAAATTGTAACAATACTGGAGATATTACATCAACAATGCCAGCAGGATCTAACAGTATAGAAGCAGCGGGAATAATTGCTAAAAATTATTGGGTAGATTATATAGATGGACAGGTAATAAAATGTGGAACAACAAAAATCGATAATTGCGTAAACACTGGAAATATAAGTGGAACAAGTCACGTGTCAGGTATTATAGCTCAAACCAATGCTTATAGATTGGATATAACAAATTCAAATGCTAATAATTGTAATTTAACAATTAATGAAGGGGGAAATTATAATTCTTTAGGAGGAATTGTTGGAGATGCATGTACAGAATATGTAACATTAAAAAATTGTAAAATAGAAAATGTAAATATTAATAATTCAAGTAATAATGGTTCTAATATGCAAACCGCAGGGATAATTGCTTCAATAAATAGATATGGAACAAGAACAATAAATGAAAGTCAATATATTTATATAAATGATTGTAATGTTGTAGATTCTACTGTAAATGCAAAATATAATAATGCTGCAGGAATAATTGCATTTGGAGGCTATGGATATAGTAATGAGGTATACAATGAAATTAATAATTGTAATGTAAGTAATTCTAGTATTATTACCGAAAACTATGCAGGTAATGGAACAGCAGTAAGTGGAATATATGGACAAGGTTATGAAATTAAACAAGTATATATAACTGAATGTAATGTAACAGAATCTACAGTTGAATTTAAAAATCAATCAAGTGGGAGTTATATTAATGTAGCAGGAATATTTGGAATGGGTTATAATTCAAATGATGTAGATACTCTAATTAAAAATGTTCAAGTAATAAGTAGTAAAATATATAATAATGGTATTCAAAGTAGTTCTTACGGAATAAACACAGCAGGAATTCTTGCAGAAAATTATGTTTACAGTAAAGGAACTGTAAATATAATAAATGCTAAAGTATATGATTCTGAAATTAATGCTAACTATGGAAATGTTGGAGGAATATATAATGCAATTCAATCAAATGCTAGAGAAGAGTGTAGTTCATTAATAGATAATTGTGTAGTAGAAAAAACTACAATAAATTCTGAAAATGGATCAGGCTATAATGATTCTATGGGAGGAATTGCAGGAGCAACTAATTTAAATACTACATTTAATAATTGTAAGGTAGTTGATTCTACTATAACAAATAACAAGGCAAGAAATACAGGAGGAATAGTGCGGATTTACATTTAATCCTTCAGAATTTAAAGAATGTAATGTAATAAATACTAATATAAAATCAAAAAGCCAATATAATGAGTACAGTTCTACTGTGGCAGGAATTGTTGCAATGTCATATGACACAACATATATTTATAAATGTAATGTTAAAGACTTAGATATGGAAGGACAAGGTTCAGAACTTGGTGGTTTGATGACAAGTGGAGTTAATGGAAGTTATACAATTGAAGAATCTAATGTAAATAATGTTAACATTAACTTTAATACAACTAAAATGGTAAGTTACTCATCTGGAACTACAGCTGTTGGCGGAATTGTGGCAGGCGCATGTTTTAATCAATATAAAATTAAAAATTGTAATGTTACAGATTTAACTATAACATCAAATGCAACATCAACAGGAGGAATTATGGGAAGCATTGCTGGTGAAGGTTGCGAAATAAGTGGCTGTAAAGTGGAAAATACAAATATAAATACAGGAAATGAATCACATACAGGTATGTATGGAAGTGCAGCAGGAATAGTAGCTGATGCAGGGGATTTACAAAATATTTCAAATTGTACAGTAAAAAATGTAGAAATAGAAACTTCATCAGATAATATGGCTGGTATTATTGGAACAACATTTGGAGCCACAATAACATTTGATAATTGTAATGTAGAAGATTTAACATGTACAGATAATAATACAGTAAGTGCTTCAACAAGATTAATAGGTGGTCTTGTTGGTAAAGCAGGAAAAATAAATGTTACAAATTCTAATTTAAGCAAAATTAATTTAAATGTTTTAAATGGTAAAAAATCAACTGTACAAATTGGTGGAATTGCAGCAAATGCAACTGACTCTACAAGTATTGATAATGTTAATCTTGAGGGAATAACAATAAACAATAACACAGGTGGAACATCAGGAGGTATGATAGCCGTACAATTAGGATCTATATTAAATGTTAGCAATGTTAAAAAGTTTAATAATATATCTATAACAACAAATGGCGAAGCAGGAGGAATTGCAGGATATTCATATGCAAGTCCAAGTATAGATAAAATTACAGGAAATAATGTATTTGTTAGTGCCAAAAGAGGAGCAGGAGGATTAATTGCAATAACAGATACAAAAGAAGAAATGCCAATTTCAAATATAACATTATCTAATTTAAAAGTTTTAGGAAGTTATGGAACTGGAGGACTAGTTGGTGTCGCAGTAAATCCAAAATTGAATAATATAACTTTAACAAATATTTCCGTATCAGAAGATTCTTATGGAAGTACAGGAGGATTAGTTGGTATTGCTACGAAAACAAGTAATTTAATGTCTGACCAAACAGTAACATCGATTGCTAAATTTACAGGAATTACAATAAATAAAACATCAAATGGAACAAATAAAATAGTTGGAGGAACACAACATACAGGAATATTACTTGGATTTGGAAAAATAATAACAGATAACATAAATATTAATGATATAACAATAGATGGAACTAAGAGTCAAACAGTAGGGACTATTGGACAAGCAGATTCAGCAAGTGATGTAAAAAATATTACAGTAAATAATGTTAATGTAATTGCAAAAGAAAGAGGAGGTATAATTGCCGGAATATCACAGGCAAATATTACTGGATGTACGGTAAATAAATCAACTATAACAGGAACAGCAAGTGGTGATTTTGGTGGAATAGTTGGTAATATGCCAGTAGGAACAACAATATTAAGCAATTGTAATGTAAATGAATCAAAATTAATTGCAACAACAGGACATTTAGGTGGAATTATTGGATCTGCATCAAATACAATTTCAGGATGTACATTATTAAATACAAATATTACAGGAGAAGGAGTAAACGGAGTAGGTGGAATTGTAGGACATGGTTCAAATTTTACCGGAACTGATACATATAAAAAAAAAAATGTAATGTTATAGATAGTAACATATCAGGAAATTCACAAGTAGGTGGAATTTCAGGAGGAGCAACAGTAAAAATAGAAAATTGTTTTGTTGGAGGTAAAGAAAATGAAACATTTGAAGAAGGAAAATATGCGGTAACTATAACAGGAAATGATTCTGTTGGTGGAATTATAGGAGACCCAGGTGTGATTTCTTCAGCTGGACAATCAATGATTACAATGATAGGAACTAATATTAGTAATAGTTTAATTAAAGGAACAACAAATGCAGACTATTTAGTTGGTATACATGGAAGATTTAGTACAACTTACTCTGGAACACAGGTAGAAACAATAACATCAAGTAATTATACAGACTGTAAGACTGAAATAAAATAATAAAAACATAAAAAACCAGTGAATTCACTGGTTTTTTATATACTTATTTTTATTAAAATTAATTAAAGATTGATTTTACAAATTTTCCAGATTCAGTTAAGTAATCATTAAAATCATTTTTTAAGTTATCTTCATTATTAGAAGTATCATTATTATCTGGATTTTCTAAATAATCTTGTTTTTTTTACTATTTAAATATTCTATCCATTTTTTTGATTCTTCTATGTCTACACTACCGTTACCACTTGCATCAGTTGTACCCCATTCAGAAACAATTACTGGAAGATCATTTTGTAATGCTTTATCTATTTCATCTCTTAATTCTTGTTTGTGTGTTCCAGCATAAAAATGGCATGAATACAATATATTTTCATAATTTAGTTTATTATTAGAAGGTGAAGTTAAATCTTTACACCAATTAGGAGTTCCAACAATAATTAATGATTTTGGAGCATTTTTTCGTATTATTGGTATTATTTCTTCCGCATATGGTTTTATTTGGTCATCCCATGTTACAGTATTTCCACTTGGTTCATTACATATTTCATATATAATATTTGGAGAGTCTTTATATAAAGTCGAAATTTCATCAAAAAATACTTTTGCATCTTCTTTATACTTATTAGGTCATTGTCTTTTAATGTATGCCAATCAATTATTACATACATATCTAAGTCAATTAAATTATTTGTTATTTCTATTAATTTTTGTTTCATTTCATCTTTATTATTAATATAACCGTTTTCATCAGTATACATAGCAATTCTAAAAACATTAATTTTCCACGTATCTTTTAAAGTTTTTAAATTGTCATAAGTAAGCAATTGATTATACCATTGTAAACCATGACTACTAAGTCCCATTAATTCAAAATCATTGTTTTTATTATTTTTATGCTTGTTCCATCTACATGTAAAAAGCCATTGTCTGATACATATTTAGTATAGAGTATATTTTCTTTTAAAGGAGCAAAAACTGGTGTAAAGTTATACAATACAAATAATAAAATTATAACTAATACTACTATAAAAATTATTTTTTTCATTCTATTTTTCCCTTCTTATTAAAGCTAATTTACTATATTTGTTAATTTTGTTTGGGACAAAATTTTTATAATCATATCTTTTATATCTAAGGTCAAAAACAATAGATATAAAAAAGATAGAAAATATTAGAAAATGTCCATACAAATGATAAAATATAGTTTTCTATGCTATTGTCATAAACTCTAGCAATACACATAATAAAACCAATTATATTTAATATAAATAAGCTTAAATGCCAAGATAAAACTTTTTTATTTTCTTTTTCCATTGTATAGTTTGATGTATTTTTAGGAGTTACATTAAAATTAGTTTGCTTAAAACCTATAAACTCAGCCAGTACTTTAAAACATAAAACAGGGGTTAAAATTGTTTCATATATTTTATTCCATGTTGATGAACGTTTATTTCCTTCTATAATATCTAAGCCAAATCTTTTTAAAACATATGTAGGAAGCCATATAGAAATAAATGTTAGTAAATTACAGTCTACAACAATAATTCCCAAAATACTAAATAATAAAGGGGCAAGCAAATATATTAAACGTCGAATTCAAAAAACCAGTAAGAAACGCAAGACATATATTCAAGTTTTTGCCTTATAGATAATCCTTTTATTGTTAAAATTTTATATTTTTAAGCATTTGAATACAACCTCTTGCCCAACGCGTACGCTGCTTTGCAAATGCACTAAAATCATTTACACATATTCCATATGCACCTATTTTGTTAAGTGCAATACCTTTATAACCTTTAGATTCTATAATTATTCCAGTTGCAATATCTTCAGAAAGTGTTCCTGTTGCAAAACCATTTGCATCTTTTAAAGATTGTCTAGAAAATAGTGCGTTAGTGCCACAATAAACAACAGAATTTGTTTTGTTTTTTGCTATTTGTATAGAATGATAAAAATAGTCTTGTTCAAATGGTATTTTATTTTGCATTTTTAATCTATATTGAAAAATGTCTGGATTTATAAAACTTTGAGGAAGTTGAACAAAACCAACATTTTTTTCTTTATAAAAAAATGGTAATGTGGTTAATAAAAAATCTTTTGTTGGAGCCATATCACTATCAAAGGTTGCAATATAAGGAGAAGTTGTTTTTAATAATGCATTGTTGTAATTTCCTGCTTTTGCATCTTTCCTATTTGAACGAGAAATATAGTTAACATTCATTTTAATTGTTAAGTCTTTAATTTCTAATCTATCTCCATCATCACAAACATATATATGTATTTTATTTTTATCAGGGTATTCCATATTTTTACAAGCCTCAATAGTACGGGTTAAAATGTTTGGGCTTTCATTATATGTTGCAATAAATACATCAATATCTGGAATTTCTTTTATAATATTAAAGTCAGGGATTTTGGGAGATTTTTTATTTGTTAGTAAAATATTAATAAAATAAGTAAAAAAATCAATAGATTCCCATATTTCTACTAAAAGTATAATTACTGCAAATATTAAAGATAAAGTTCCTAAAGTGGTTGGGAGAGTATAAAAAATTCTGTAAATAATATATATAATAGTTAATATAAGTGATAATATGCAAATTGTAAATTTAAATAATTTTTTAGTTTCATAAATATCTATCCTTTGTATTTTTTAACAATTTTTGGTTTATTATAACATTTAAAAATTATATTACAATATTGCAAAAAAGAAAAATGTAAGTATATAATGTGAAAAAAGGGGGGGAAATAAAATGTACAATTTAGTAAAAGATGAATATGATTCAAACATAGATGATATTATTGCATCCGTAAATAAAATGATTAATAAAACACCAAGCAAAATAAAAAAGGAAAATTATTTGTAATAGATGGGACAGATGGTAGTGGAAAACAAACTCAGTTTAAAAAATTACAAGAAAGACTAGATAAAGAAAATATAGAATATAAAACAGTTAGTTTCCCAAATTATGATAGCCCAAGCTCATCACTTGTAAAAATGTATTTGTCTGGAGAATTTGGAAAAAATGCAAAAGAAATTAGCCCATATATAGCCTCAACTTTTTATGCAGCTGATAGATATGCAACTTTTAAAACAGGTTATGAAGAATATTATAAAACGGAGGAATAATACTTGCAGATAGATATACAACAGCAAACATGGTGCATCAAGCTGGAAAAATAGATGATGAAGAAGAAAGAGAAAAATTTCTAAATTGGTTATGGGATTTTGAATTTAATTTATATGGTTTACCTGTTCCAACAGAAGTATTTTTCTTAAATATGCCTGTAGATAAGGCCTTAGAATTAATAAAAGATAGAGACAATAAATTTACAGGAGATAGTAAAAAAGATATACATGAAAGTGATAGAAATCACTTAATTGATGCTCATAATGCAGCATGTAGTGTTTCTAAAAAATATAATTGGTATGAAATAAAATGTGTAAATGAAAAACAAGAAGTAAGAACAATAGAAGATATACATGAGCAAATATATAATGAAATAATAAAACATATAAATGATTAATTAAAATTAAAAAAAAATTAAAAACAAGAGATAAAGTGAGAAAAAATGAGATTATTGGCTGTAAAAATAACAGCCAATAATTTTTATGAATAAAATTGAAAAAATAAATTTGGAATAAAATGTTATAAATGTTATAATATTAAAATGATGGTGCATTATTCTAGACCATCTAAAACAAAAATAAATATAAGGAAAATAAAAAATGAAAAATAAAAAAGAAAAAACAAAAGATCACTCGAATACAGTATGGTTTATAAAGGTATTTATATCAACATTTATATTATCAATGATATTTTCTTATGTATCTGCAAATGGGGTATCTGGACTAGGATTAGTTCCAGCCATTTTAATTTTAGTACTTGTAATTGCAATAGGTATATTTTTTGATATAGTTGGTGTGGCCGTAACAGTTGCAAATGAACATGAATTTCATGCAAAAGCAACAAAAAAAGTAAAAGGATCAAAAGACTCAATAAAATTAATTCGAAATGCACCAAAAGTTGCCAATATTTGTGCTGATGTAATAGGAGATATATGTGGAGTATTAAGTGGTGCAATAAGTGCATTAATATCAGTTAAAATTACAGAGCAATTTGGACTAAATTTTAATTTACAATTTATATTAAGTGCAACAGTTGCAGCACTGACAGTTGGAGGAAAGGCAATAGGAAAAGGTGTTGCAAATGAAAAATCAACTAAAATAGTTCATGCTGTTGGAATTGTTATGAATAAATTTAGTAAAAACAGTAAATAACTTATATAAAAAGGAGATTTTAGTGAAAGCATTAATAACAGGTGCCTCTTCTGGAATAGGAAGAGATATGGCAAAAATTTTAAGTAAAAAAGGTTATGATTTAGTACTAGTTGCAAGAGATGAAGAAAAATTACAAGAAGTAAAAAAACAGATGGAAACAAATTCACAAATTATAAGTATGGACTTATCTGTAGAAAAAATTGTAAAAAATTATATGAACAAGTAAAAGATGTAGACTTATTAATAAATAATGCAGGCTTTGGTACTTGTGGAGATTTTACAAAGACTAATTTAGATAAAGAAATAAACATGATAAATACAAATCTTACAGAATACCATATTTTAACAAAATTATATTTAAAAGATATGAAGCAAAAAGATAAAGGACAGATTTTAAATGTTGCATCAATTGCAGGATTTATGCCAGGACCATTAATGGCAACATATTATGCAACAAAGGCATATGTTGTAAGGCTTAGTGAAGCAATTAGAGAAGAATTAAAAAAGAAAAATCAAATGTTAAAATAAGTATTTTGTGCCCAGGACCAGTTGATACAAATTTTAATAATGTAGCTGATGTTGAATTTAGCATCAAGGGGTTAAGTAGCAAATATGTTGCAAAATATGCTGTAAAAAATTGGAGAAAAATAAATTTTATATTGTTCCAGGTTTTTCTATAAAATGTGCAAAAATAGGAGCTAAGATTGTCCAACTGGCTTGGTTAGTAAGATTTCTTATAAAATGCAAAAAGAAAATAAAATAAAAATGACATATAATCAATTTTTGATTATATGTTTTTTTTTTTTTTAATTCGTAATATAAATGTAATAAAAACTTAATAAATGATACATAAAAATGGCTAAATGTACTTCCGTAGAGGAAAATTTAACATATTAAAAAATGTGATTTTTACTGCTATTTACTTTAATATAAATATAAAGTAAGATTTAAATGATAACGTATTATCAGTAAAAGGAGCAATTAGTATGAAGAAAAAATAACATTAATTATAAGTTTAATAGTAGGAGTTGCAATTCTTAGTATTGCATCATATTAAAGTAAATTTTCAGCACATTATGTTAATAAAGATACATCAAATAATGTTAAAAATTTAAAAATCGAATATGATAGTAAGTATATAAGTAATATTTATACAAGGGATACGACTAATAATGGCTATAGTGATACTCTTTATTTTACTCCAATAGCCACAGGGCAAACGAAAATAACCCTAAGAACAGATGATAGTTTTCAAGTTTGGGATGAAATAACAGTTAAAATTTCCAGTGAAAGTAGTAGATTACAAATTAAAGAAGATTCAGTAAGTTTGAAAGAAAACAAAAGTCAATATGTTAATATTATTTCTTCTTATGGTGGCCCTTTTTATTATGAAACAAATAATAATATTATAACTGTTGAAAACTGATGATGCAAAAAAATTTAAAATAATAGGAAAAAAAAGCAGGAAGCACATCTTTATCTATATATTATTTAGGAGAAAATGGAACAAGAATATCAGACTATGTAAATGTTACAGTTACTCCATCATCATCTTCTTCACAAACTCCATCAGAGTCTACTCCAGGTGTAGAACATTCAGCAGAATATTATAGTGATACAGTTCAATTTAAAGTAGGGGAAGAAGCAGAAAGAGGATTTATATCTTTAGATACAGCATTTAGTAGTTATAAAGTTACAGCTGATAATTCGGCTATTGTTGATGGAGAATTTTTAATGACAAATGATAGTTCTTATTATTATATGAAATTTACAGCTAAAGAACCAGGAACAACGAATGTAACATTAAATATTTCTTATAGTGATGGTGCAGTTTTAAAAATTAGTTGGCCTGTTATTGTAGAGCAGGGAGATAGTGAGACTAATAAAGCTTATTATACAAAAGATTATGAAGATTTAAATATGAGTGTTGGACAAGAAATTCATTGGCGGAGGTTTTTATTATGAAAATTGTGAAACATATGAAGCTTGGCTTGAAGATTCTAGTATAGGTAGTGTAGAAATTGTTTATAATGATTATGGATATCCAGCATATTACAAAGTTAAAGCTCTTAAGGTTGGAAAAACAAGAATACATATAAAATGTTCTAATAGTAGTAGCGATTGGGAAGGAAGTTATGGAGTATTTGTTACAGGACCTTCAATTTCATATTATGATAGTAATAAAATAGAATTAACAGTTGGTCAAAGTTGTACAAGATGGTTTATTCCATCAGATTATGCATCATTATATTACCATTTTGAACAATGGAATAAAACTTCAAGTGATATTGTTGATGTTGTATTTTTAGATGCAAATAATAAGGAAGTTGATTTAAATAATATTCAAAATTATGCAAAAGTAAAGAATATTAAAGTTACAGCAAAAAAAGCCGGAACGACAGAGTTAACAGCAGAAGCAAGAGCTGAAGATGGAAATCATTATGGAGCATATACTGATCCAGCATGGAAAATTGTTGTAAAAGAACCATTGACATATCAAGTAACAGCAGATAATGTAAAAAATAATAATTGGACAAATTCAGAAACAACAAAATTTACTATAACTTTTAATCAAGATGTTGATGGATTTACACTTGATGATATAAGCCTAAGTTCTGAATTAAAAAATCCTATCTTTAAAAAAGTAAATAATAAACAATATGAATTAACAGTAACTAATCCAGAATTGGCAATGGGAATTGGAATTTATATAAAACCTAATTCATGTACTGTATCTGGAACAAGTAAATTGTTTAATTCTTCAAAAATGTATTATTATTGTGTAGACAGAATAAAACCAACAGTAAATATTACCAAAGTAGAAACAGATAACACAGATAATACATATGCAAATAAAGATTCAACTATAACAATAGAATTTAATATAAGTGATAATGGATATTTTTATGGAAGTGCAGGGGACTTAGTTAAAGAACAAAATTTTAAAGCATTTGTAGTAGATGCTGGCGAGTCTAATTATATTCAAGAGGGTGTTGAATTTGAAAAAATAGGTACTTCAGAATCAAAAAGATCTTATAGAGTTAGAATAAAAAATATAGAAAAATATGAAGGAAAATTAAATTTCCAAATCTTAAATAATGATACAAGTTTAAGTGATTTAGCAGGAAATACATTTGAAACATATGCCTATTTACAAGATAAAGAAAATTATAAGGAAATTATAATTGATAATACACTACCAACAATTGAGAGTGAAGAATTTAACCCAGAAGTAAGTACAAATTGGGTAAATAAACAGGTAGTGAAAATTACTGCAAGTGATAATATTACACCAGCAGAAAATTTAAAATGTACATATGCATGGTATAATAACTCAAAAAATGAAAATGAAGAAAATGGATCTGTAAAGGTAAATGAAGAGATTGTAAAAAATACAGGTTCAGGAGTATATACATTAATTGTTACAATTGAAGATTTTGCAGGAAATACTTTAATTAAAACATATGGACCATTTTATATAGATGCTAAAGTTTCAGAAACAGAAATGGGAAAAGTAAAGGTAACTAAGAACAGTGCAGAGGGTGAAGAATATACATTTACTAAAGTAGGAGAAGAAAACAAAACTTATTATGAAGGGGCATATGTAAAAGATAATTTGTATATCCACAAAGAAGATGGAGGAAAAGAAGAAGGAGCAGAAAGTGGACATAGCAAAACAACATATGAAATATATAAAATAGAGGAAACAGAAGAAGGAACATATGAAGAAACATTAATAACTGTAGGAACAGGAACAACTGTAGATACAACATTATATCATAATTACAATTACAAAATAAAAGTAACAACAAAAGATGTAGCAGGAAATACAAGAAAAGAAGAATATATATTACACAAAGGAACTGGAAATATAAAATTTAACCCAGATGGAAACCAAGGAGCTGTAGGAAAAGCAAAAACGATGGCAACATTAACGGATGAAAAAAATGAATACAAAAGCATAAAATATGCATGGAAAGAAGAAGGAAAAGAGCCGGAAGAAAGTGAATATAAAGAAAATTATAAAGTAGAACAATACAAAAAAGGTCAAGAAATAGAATCAGAAGAATTGTATGATGGAAAATACAATTTATATATAAGAACAGAAGATAGTAAAGGAAATATAAATGTAGTAAAAAGTAAAACATTTGAAATAAGAGGAAAAATCCAAACACCAGGAGAAATAGAATTTAGGGAAAATACAGAAGACGGAGAAAAAATAGAAGCAAAAGAAAATGAAATAAAAACCAAAGAAAATGTATGGATAAAAATAATAAACCAAGGAAAAGACCCATATGGAGAAGTAGAAACAACATTTGAGATAAGAAAAGAAGAAAATGTAGTAGCAGTAGGAAATAATACAATAGAAATAGTAACATTAACAAATCAAGGAGAATATGAATTAACATTAACATCAAAAAGGGTAAATAAAACAAATCCAGAGTTAGAAGTAGAAAATAAAACAACATATAAAATAATAGTAGACAAAGAAGGCCCAAAAGTAGTATTTGAAAGAAAAAGTCAGGATAATCAAAAAGAAGGACAAATACAAGTAACAATAACAGATGAAGGAACAGCACAAACAGGAGTAAAAGAGGAAACATTAAGATATTATTGGACAAATGGAAATTACAAACCAGGAAAAGAAGACTTTGAAGGAGAAAGCCAAGAAGGGTACAAAGGAAAAATAGAAGGAACAAAGGCAGTAATAAAAACTCCAAAGAATGAATCAGGAATATGGGTATTATGGGTATATGCAGAAGATCAAGTAGGAAATGTAACAATAAAACAAGAAAGAACAATAGGAGATAATGACACAGTAATAGACAATCAAGCACCAGTAGCAGGAAAATTAGAAATAACAACATTAGAAGAAAATGAGGAAGAAAAAGAATACAAAACAGAAAAAACACAAGACGAACAAAAAGAAGAAGGAGAAAATACAAACAAAGACATAAAAATAAAACTATTACCAGGATATGATTCAATAAGTGGAGTAAAAAGCAATACATACAAAGTAGAAAAAGAAAACGGAGAAAAAATAAAAATAGAAGGAAAGACAGAATTTGAAGGAGAAATAACATTAACAGAACACGGAATATACAAAGCAACAGTAACAACAATAGACAAAGCCCAAGGACAAAATACATCAACAAGGCAATATATAATAAAAATAGACAAAGAAGGACCAAAAGTAACATATGAAAACACAGAAAATGGAGAAAATGGTTCAAAAGAAAGCATAGAAAAAGTAAAAGTAAGACCAACAGTAGTAGATGAAGCAGGAGTAGAAAATAGTGCATTAAAATACAGTTGGGTAAAATTTGAAAGTGTAGAAAAATACAACGAATTCCAAAAAGCAGAAAAAACAATAGAGAAGCTAAAAGAAAAAATGGGAGAAGGAAAAACATTTAGTAATGGAGAAGAAATATCTAGTCCAGAAAACATAGAAGGAATATATAGCTTATTTGTATATGCTAAAGACAAGCTAGGAAACGAAAGTGTAAGTTATAGTGAATATTATGCATTTAAATTAGGAAAAGACGAAAAGCATGAATATGTACTAGCAGGAGAATATATAACAAAAGTAAAACCAGAAACAAAAGTAGAAGACTTTATAGAAAAGGTAAAAACAGTAGTAGCAGGAAGTACATATGAAGTATATGACAAAAAAGGAAATGAAATAGAAGAAGGAAATATAGTAACAACAGCAAGCACAATAAAGGTAGACGGAAAAACATATACAATAATAGTAGTTGGAGACCTAAATGGAGATGGAAAATTAACAGGAACAGACTTAGTACAAATGAGATTTAGCAGAGTAGGAAAATATGAGCTAAAAGGAGCATATGAAAAAGCAGCAGACATAAACAGTGACGGAAAAGTAACGGGAACAGACCTAGTACAAATGAGATTAATAAAAGTAGGACTTGCAGACTATACTGAATAAAAAATAAAGCAGAAAACAAAGTAAAAATGTTTTCTGCTTTTATATTACAATTATGTTACAAATTTTAAAATATATTGATTTTAAGTATAAAAAAATATATAATGAACTTGTAATATGACACAAAGGAGAGAAAAAAATGGAAAAAATTATAAAAGGCATATTTATTATATTAATAACATTTTTAGTTATACTTCAAGGTACTATAATTTCAAATGCAGACAACACACAAAGTGATGAAGAAAATGCTGTAACTAAAATATCTTTAAAAGTAAAAAAAAGTAAAATAACTCCAAATAGCGAGATAAAAGTATATATATATTTAGAAAGCACAAAACAAACAGACGGAATAGCAGTAGTAGAAGGAAAAATAGATTTTGATGCAGATAAATTAGAACCTATAACAACAAATGATTCAACATACAATGGATGGACAACAACATGGAATACAGAAAATGGAAGTATAACTATTGACAGAGGAAATCTAACATCAACTCCACAAGAAATAGCTGAATTAACATTTAAAGTAAAAGAAGAAGTGGAAGCTGGAGATACAAATGTTGCATTTAAAGAAATATCTGTATCAGATGGATTTGAAGATGAAACAATAGAAGAATCAGCAAATTTAAAATTGACAATTTCAAATGCAAATAATTCTGACAACAAAGATGATAATAACAATGACAATAAAAATGATGACAATAAAGATAACAACAATGATAATAATGATAATAAAGATGATAACAAAAATGATCCCAGTAATAATGGTAGTGATAACAACAACAGTAATAATAATTCTAATAACAGTAGCAATAATAACAATAGCAATCAAGAACAAAAAGGAAATACAATAAATAACTCAAATACTCAAAATACAAATAAAAATATAACATCAGTTTTAGGCGAAAATAACTCAAAAACAACAAATGGTTCTTTACCAAAAACAGGAGTAACACAGTGGCTATATGTATTAGGAGGAGTGTTGATAGCAGCAGGAATAGTTTCATATATAAAATATAATAAATATAAAAATATTTAAATGAAAAATGAGTGAAATATTTTCACTCATTTTTTGTGCGACTTTTTTGCATTAAGTGACATATAATATCAAAAAATGTAGAATAAAGAAATAATATAAAATAATCCAAAATCAATTGTCGAAAGGCGCGACGAAAAAAGCTTGCCAAACCCCATGTTTAGATATATAGTAAAAAAATAGTGAAAAGAGGGGGAAACAAAAGTGAAAACTTTTTTTGGAGGAAATTTTATTAAAGAAGAAATGTTAAGTGAGGCAGGAATATATCATCCAATAAAGTTAGAGTATTACAAAAGAATAAATGAAGATGAAATACTAAAAGAAAATAAAGCAAAATTTGGAATATGTATTATAAAAACTGAATATAAAACAAAAGAAAAAATAATAGAAGAAAAGGAAATAAAATATCTAACTAATGATGAAAAAAGAGTAAATCAAGTTTTAAATATGTTAAAAGAAAATTATGTAACACCTATAGGACTTGAAGATGTAATTTGTGACTATGCCAAAGAAATAATGATATGAAAAGTCTTAGTTAATTAGTTCAGTTATATGTTCTAATATAGCCAAAACTTGTTTTTTAAAAATATATAATTAAACTAATGAATTGTAACTTTGCAAAAATAAATTGTATAATTTTATGGTTAAAGCTTGCAAATTAAATAAAAGTAGTCTAGAATACTATAAGAAAACTATAAATAATAAACGGAGGAAAAAATGGCAGATAAATTAGTAATAGTGGAATCACCTGCAAAGGCAAATACAATAAAGAAGTTCTTAGGTGGAAATACTAAGGTTGTTGCATCTATGGGACATATTAGAGATTTGCCTAAATCAAAATTAGGTGTTGATATTGAACATGATTTTGAACCAGAATATATAAATATTAGAGGAAAGGGAGATTTAATAAAATCTTTAAAAAAAGATGCAAAACAGGCAAAAAAAGTTTATATTGCAACTGACCCTGATCGTGAAGGAGAAGCAATAGCTTGGCATTTGGCATATATTCTTAAAGATGAAAAAAACAAAATATCAAGAGTAACATTTAATGAAATAACAAAAAATGCGGTTCAAAAAGCAATAAAAGAACCAAGAAATATAGACATGAATGTTGTTGATGCGCAGCAAGCAAGAAGAGTATTAGACAGAATTGTTGGGTATAAAATGAGCCCATTGCTATGGAAAAAAGTAAAAAGAGGTTTATCAGCAGGAAGAGTTCAATCTGTTGCTGTTAAATTAATTGTAGATAGAGAAAATGAAATAGAAGGCTTTAAACCAGAAGAGTATTTGAATATATATGCTAAGTTAAAAGATGAAAAAACTAAAAAACAATTCGAAGCCAGATTTTATGGTAAGAATGGAAAAAAATTAGAAATACATTCAAAACAAGAAACAGACGAGGTATTAGAAGGAATAAAAAATGCAAAATACATTGTAAGTGAAGTTAAAAAAGGGGAAAAGAAAAGAACACCAGCACCACCATTTACAACAAGTACAATGCAACAAGAAGCATCAAGAAAACTTGGATTTACTCTTAAGAAAACTATGTCTGTTGCACAAGGATTGTATGAAGGGGTAAGGATTCCAGAAAAGGGAACAGTAGGTTTAATTACATATATGAGAACAGATTCTACAAGAATCTCTGATGTAGCAAGAGCAGCAGCAAAAGAATACATCGTAAAAAATTATGGAGAAAAATACTATGAAAATAGATATTATAAAACAAATAAGGAAGCTCAAGATGCACATGAGGCAATAAGACCAACATATATAGATGTTAATCCAGAAGATATAAAAGATGTAATAACAAAAGATCAATATAAATTATATAAACTTATTTATAATAGGTTTATGGCAAGCCAAATGGCAAATGCTATATATGACACAATGGCAGTAAATATAAAAGCAAATGAATATGATTTTAAAGCAAATGGACAAGCAATAAAATTTAAAGGATTTATGACTTTATATGTAGAAGGAACAGATGCAAAAGAGGTCGTAGAAGATGGAATGCTTCCAGAGTTAGAAGAGGGAAACACAGAAAAATTAGTTGAACTAGATCCAAAACAGAGTTTTACAGAACCACCTGCAAGATATACAGAAGCAAGCTTAGTAAAGGCATTAGAAGAAAAGGGAATTGGAAGGCCAAGTACTTATTCACCAACAATAACAACTATTCTAGAAAGAAGATATATAGAAAAAGTTCAAAAACAACTAATGCCAACTGAACTTGGAAAAATAGTAAATAAATTACTTACAGAAAATTTTACAGATGTTATAAATGTAGAATTTACAGCAAAAATAGAAAATGAATTTGATGAAATATCAGAAGGAAAAGCTGAATGGAAAAAAATGATAAGAGATTTTTATGGACCATTTTCTATAGAACTTGATAAAGTGGAAAAAGAATTAGAGCATGTTGAATTAGTAGATGAGGTATCTGATGTCCCATGCGAAAAATGTGGAAGAATGATGGTATATAAATATGGTAAATATGGTAAATTTTTGGCATGCCCAGGTTATCCAGAATGTAAAAATGCAAAACCTATAATAGAAACTATAGATGTACCATGCCCAAAATGTGGTGGTACAGTTCAAGTTAGAAAAACAAAAAGGAGAAAAAATTATTATATATGTGAAAATAATCCTACATCATGTGATTATATTTCATGGAATAAGCCTAAAAAAGGTGAAAAGTGGGATCCAGAAGAAGCAAAAAACATAAAAAGTGAAACAAAGCCAAAAACTAGAAAAAGGACTGTTAAAAAATCAAAGACAACAAAAAGAAAAAAATAATATAAAAGTAAAGTAAGGGAACTTAAAAAATGTACTGAAGCAAAAAAGTTAAACAGTATAAATTAAGTTCCTTTTTGAATTTTAATTTACAACCTATTAAAGGTTAGATTCCTTGACAAAATGCCTATTTAAGGGTAAAATATAATAGGTATAAAATATATAAAAGGGAGGAGTATGGTTATAAAACAATAAATAACCATACAAAAAAATATATGCAAAATACAAATAGAAAAGTTTTTGATAATTTAGTATCAAGAACAAAAATATATTTAGTAATAATATTTTTATTATTATTATTTATATCAATACAATTTAACAATTTGATATTAGCATCAATTTTAATATTTGCAGCAATAATAGGGTATACATATTTTGCAAATAATAAAAGAAAAAGTGAGATATCAGAAACGCTTCAAGACTTAACATTAACAGTAGATAGTACTGCTAAAAGCAGTTTAATAAATTCACCATTTCCATTATTAATATTAGAGACAAATGGAAATATAGTATGGAAAAGTTCAAGTTTTGTTACAGAATTTCAACATATAGATGTAAATGATTATATTGATGAACTAGTATATGATATAAAGGCTCAAATAGAAAATGAAAAACAAGTTAACAAAGATAAAACAATACAAAAACAAATAAAAATAGATAAAAAAATATACAGAGTATATGGCAAATTTGTTAATTCAAGAAACAAAGAAAAGAAAAACAAAAAAGAATATATGATGGTTTTATATTTTTTAGATGAAACAGAAAAATGTAAATTACAAGAAGAATATGAAAATTCTAAAACATGCATTGGAATGATAATGGTAGACAATTATGAAGAAACATTTCAATTACTAGAAAGTGAAGAAGTTGCACAATGTAAGGCAGAAATTGATAAATATATTTATGAATGGATAAATAAATGGGATGGAGTACTAGTTAAGTCTGAAAGAGATAGATATATATGTTTTTTTGAACAAAGGCATCTAAAAGCAATAAAAGAAGACAAATTTAGTATATTAGATAAAATTAAAGAAATAGATTTAAAAAGCAAAGTTCAATTAACACTAAGTATAGCAATTTCAAATGAAGGGGCAACACAAAAAGATAAGTATAAATCAGTAACAACTGCAATGGACATAGTACTTGGTAGAGGTGGAGACCAGGCGGTTATTAGAGAAAATGATATATATAAATTCTTTGGTGGAAGAACACAAGAAGTAGAAAGAAGAACTAAAGTAAAGGCAAGAGTTGTAGCACATGCATTGGAAAATTTAATACAAGAATCAAGCAAAGTATTAATAATGGGGCATACAAATCCTGATATAGACGCATTAGGCTCAGCAATGGGAATGTACAGATTTGTAAAAAATATGAATAAAAATGGTTATATAATAGACAGTGAAAATGCCGCAGCATTAGATAGTTTTAAAGAAGTATTAGCAAAAGAAGAAGAATATGAAGATGTATTAATTAGTAAAGAAGTTGCATTAGAAAATATAGATGAAGATACATTATTAATAGTAGTAGATACTCACAAGAAAAACTATGTGGAATCAGAAGAAATACTAGAAAAATGTCCTAAAGTAGTAATAATAGACCATCATAGAAGAAGTGCAGACTTTATAGAAAATGCAACACTTATGTTCCAAGAAGTATATGCATCATCAGCAGCAGAACTTGTAACAGAATTACTACAATATGCAACACAAAAGGTAGACCTAAAAACAATAGAAGCGGAAAGTTTATATGCAGGAATTATGATGGACACTAAAAACTTTACATTTAAAACAGGAGTAAGGACATTTGAAGCAGCTGCATATTTACGTAGATGCGGAGTAGATATAATACGTGTAAAAAAATGGTTCCAAAGTGACTTAGAAAGTTTTAATAAAATAGCAGACATAGTAAAAAGAGCAGAAATAGTAAATGATACAATAGCAATATCAATAAACAAAGAAAAAACAAAAGACGCAAGTATAGTATGTGCAAAAGCAGCAGACGAATTACTTACAATTAGTGATATAACTGCATCATTTGTCCTAGGATATATGGAAGACAAAAGAATATGCATAAGTGGACGTTCAATAGGAGATATAAATGTACAAGTAATATTAGAAAAACTACGGAGGCGGAGGACATATTACCCTTGCAGGAGCACAAGTAGAAGGAATGACAATGGCAGAAGTAAAACAAGAACTAATAATAAGAATAAATGAATACTTTACAGAAATATTACCATAAAAATTGCCACGGTTGCCACGGTTCCGGGTTTAAATGGCAATAAATTGCCATAGTTCCGGGTTTAGTTGGCAATAAAATGCAATAGGGGCTAATAATAAATTGAACTAAAAAATTTTAAAAGCTAAAATTGCAAATATTTGCAATAATTTAACATAACGGAAGGAGATTATACCAAAATGAAGGTTATTTTAAAGGAAAACATAAAAGGTGTTGGAAAAAAAGATGAAATTATAAACGCCTCAGATGGCTATGCAAGAAATTTCTTATTTCCAAAAAATTTAGCAGTAGAGGCAAATGCAGAAAATTTATCAAAATTAAAAGCAAAAAACGAGTCTAAAGAATATCAAAAAGAACAAGAAAAGGAAGCTGCAAAAAAAATAGCAGATAAAATGGCTAAAATACAATTGAAAATTCAAGTAAAAGCAGGAGAAAATGGAAAAATTTTTGGTGGAGTATCATCTAAGGAAATTGCAGAAAATTTAGAAAAAAGTTACAATATCAAAATAGATAAAAAGAAAATAGACTTAAAAGAAACAATAAAAACCTTAGGGTTAAGAACTGTTGAAATAAAATTATATGAGGGTGTAATTGGAAAACTAAAAATAGACGTAATATCATAATGTATATTAATACATAAAATGGAGGAAAAACAATGGAATTAGGAAAAGTACCACCACATGATATAGAAGCTGAACAGGCTGTTATAGGAAGTATGCTAACAGATAAAGAAGCTGTTGCCTCAGCAATTGAAACCTTAAAAGAAGAGGATTTTTATAGAGAAGATAATAGATTAATTTATGTAGCAATACTTAATTTATATAGTAGATCAGAGCCAATTGATATTATTACAGTAAAAGCAGAGCTTGAATCAATGGGGAAATTTGAACAAGTCGGAGGACTTGAGTATTTGGCAGACTTACCAGAAAAAGTGCCAACAACAGCAAATGTTTCTAAATATATAAAAATAGTTGAGGAAAAATCAACATTAAGAAATTTAATAAGAACTGCAAATGAAATAATAGATTTAGGCTATGATGGGACAGAAAATGTAGAAGACATAATGGAAGGTGCAGAAAAAAAGATTTTTAATGTTATTCAAAATAAAAATCAAAAAGGTTATACACCAATAAAAGATGTTTTGGTTGAAAGCTTTACTCAATTAGAAGAACTTTACAATAGAAAACAGCACATAACAGGGGTTCCATCTGGATTTACTGAACTTGATAATAAAACTGCAGGATTTCATGGATCAGAATTAATATTAATAGCAGCAAGACCTGCCATGGGAAAATCAGCATTTGTATTAAATATCGCAACAAATGCAGCATTAAAGGCTAAAGTTCCAGTTGCAATATTTAGCCTAGAAATGTCAAAAGAGCAAATGGTAAACAGAATATTATGTAGTGAAGCGATGGTAGATAGTAATAAAGTTAGAACAGGAAAGCTAGATGATGATGATTGGGTAAAATTAGCAGAAGCAATTGGCCCACTTTCTGAGGCGGAAATCTATATAGATGATACACCAGGAATTTCTGTAATGGAAATTAGAGCAAAATGTAGAAAATTAAAACTTGAAAAAAACATAGGATTAGTTATAATAGATTATCTTCAATTAGTGCAAGGAAGTAATAAAAGAAATGGAAGCCGTGAGCAAGAAATTTCTGAAATAAGTAGGTCATTAAAAATCTTGGCAAAAGAAATAGGAGTTCCAGTAATTGCATTATCACAATTATCAAGAGCTGTAGAACAAAGACCAGACCATAAGCCAATGCTATCAGACCTTCGTGAATCTGGAGCTATAGAACAAGATGCAGACTTAGTAATGTTTTTATATAGAGATGATTATTATAATCCTGAAAGCGAAAAAAAAGATATAGCAGAAGTAATAATTGCAAAACACAGAGGAGGTTCATTAGGTACCGCAGAACTATTATGGCTAGGAAGTTATACAAAATTTGTCAATCTTGAAAGAAGATTTGATGATTAAAAATTGCCAATGGTTCCGGGTTTAAATGGCAATTTATTGCCACTGGTTCCGGGTTTGATTGGCAATAAGTTGATGAGTTGACAGATGGTAATTAATTTTATGTTTATAACAATGCAAAAACAATAAGTTGTGGTTAAATTTAAGATTGACAAAAATGTAAACATAATATATAATACAATAAATGTAATGTTAATAATGGAAAATTATAATAAGGGGTTATTTATATAAAGGGGAAATCTAAAGGAGGAAACAATGTCGAGAACACCTAAAAAATATATAAATACTCCCTTTTTCACATTATGGTACAAGGAATAAATAAAGAACCAATTTTTGAAACTTCAATAGAAGCGGAAGAGTATTTAAAGCTAATTAAACAAACAAAAGAAGAATTTGATTTACAAATATTATCATATTGTATGATGTATAACCATGCTCATTTTCTGATATATGTAGAAAATGATGAAGAATTAACCAAGTTTATGCATAAAGCTAATTTGAAATATGCAAAATATTACAACAAAAAAAATGAAAGGGTAGGGTATGTATTTCGTGATAGATACAAGGCACAGCCAATTATGTCACGAGCACATTTGTTAAAATGTATAGAATATATACACAATAATCCCGTAAAAGCACACATATGTAACAAACCGGAAAATTACAAATATTCAAGTTATAAATTCAATATGTTTAAATCAGACTCGATAATAGAAAAAAGTGTTAGAAATTTTATAAACTTTAAGATGTCAAATGGCGAAGATAAAGAAGAGTTTGTATTTATGGAAAATGAGGAAGAAGATAAAATTGATATATGTAAAAGGATTATAAATGATATATATGAAAAATACAACATTGATAATTTACAGTTATCAAAAAATAGAAAAATATTATTAGAACTTATAAAAAAGGCCAATATAGAGCATAACGTTTCACTTAGAATGATTGAACAAGAAACTGGAATAAGTAGGGAAAAATTAAGAAAAATAAAAAGGGGGGAATAATTTGGACAACTTAGAAAAAAAAGTATTTGAAACAATACAAAAGTATAATTTAATACAAAGAGGAGACAGAATTGTTGTGGCAGTATCTGGAGGACCAGATTCTATATGCTTGTTAGATATTTTAAATAAAATAAAGAACAAAAATTGCCAATTAAACCCGGAACCAGTGGCAATAAATTGCCAAACAAACCCGGAACCGATGGCAATATTTGTTGCACATGTTAATCACATGATTCGTAAAGAGGCTTGTGAGGATGAAGCATTTGTTAGAGATTATTGTGAGAAAAATGGTATTGAATTTTTTTCTAAAAGTATAGATGTTGAAAAGTTTGCTAATAATAATAAAATGGGGACTGAAGAGGCAGGAAGATTTGTAAGGTATGAATTTTTTGATGAAGTTGCCAAAAAAGTAGGGGCTAATAAAATTGCAATTGCTCATAATAAAAATGATAGTGCGGAAACAATAATTATGAATATTCTAAGGGGAACTGGAGTCTCAGGACTTAAGGGTATAGAACCTATAAAAAATAATAAATATATAAGGCCACTTATAAATTGTAAAAGAGAAGAAATTGAAAATTATTGTGAAAAAAATAGCTTAAACCCAAGGATTGACAAAACAAATTTTGAAAATGTATATACAAGAAACAAAGTAAGGAATATTGTAATTCCTTATATAAAAAAAGAATTTAATTCAAATATTGTTGAAACAATTACAAGACTTTCAGAGTTGGTAAAAGAAGATGATGACTTTATTCAAAATATAGTCAAAGAGAAATATAATGATTTATGCTTAGGGGAAGAAGAAAAAGAGATAATTTTGAATTTAAAAAAATTTAATTTAGAAGAAAAAGTAATAAAATCTAAAATTTTGCTATATACTATAACAAGGCTTATGGGCAATACCCAAGGTGTGTACAAGATACATATAGAAGATATAATTAAATTATGTGAAAATAATGTGGGAAATAAATTTTTAACACCTAACAAAAATATAAAAATATTGGTAAAAAATCATAAAATATATTTTATTAATCAAAAAAATTATAATTTGTAAAAAATAGTAAAAGGCAAAATAAACCATCCGTAGTAGGTCTTGAAACATGCAAAATTGTAATAAAAAAGACATATAAAAAAGTATTGCAAAAGAAAAATTTATGTGTTATAAAATCAATATATTAAGAGCCAAGGAGGAATTAAATGAAAAACGGAATTAAAACATTAGCAATGTGGCTAATAATTGGAGTAATATTTATAGTTGTACTATCTTCAATATTAGAAAATAGTAACTCAAAACTAAAATATTCAGAATTAGTTGCGCAAATTAATGAAGGAAAAGTAGAAAGTATACAAATAGAAGCAGATGGTAAAACTGCTACAGTTGCAATTAAAGATGATAAAGTAAAAAAGGAAGTTAATATTCCTGATATGGAAAGCTTTATGTCATATACAGAAGACTTCCTAAAAGAAGGGGCATTCACTTTAGAAGAAAAATCTGAATCAATTTTTATAACAATACTTAGCTTGTTAACACCATTTGGACTATTAATAATATTCTTTATATTCTGGTTCTTTATGATGAGTGGAGCAAATAGTGGAAATGCTGGAAGCAAAACAATGTCATTTGGAAAAAGTAAAGCCAAAATGATGACACCAGCAGATAGAAATAAAATAACATTTGATGATGTAGCAGGTGTTGATGAAGAAAAAGAAGAATTAGAAGAAATAGTAGAATTTTTAAAGAATCCTAAAAAGTATACAGATATGGGAGCAAGAATACCAAAAGGAGTATTGCTTGTTGGTCAACCAGGTACTGGTAAAACATTACTTGCAAAAGCAGTTGCAGGAGAAGCAGGAGTTCCATTCTTTATTATGAGTGGTTCAGACTTCGTTGAAATGTTTGTTGGTGTCGGAGCTTCAAGAGTAAGGGATTTATTTGAACAAGCAAAGAAAAATGCACCATGTATTATATTTATAGATGAAATTGATGCAGTAGGAAGACAAAGAGGAGCAGGACTTGGTGGTGGACATGATGAAAGAGAACAAACATTAAACCAATTACTTGTTGAAATGGATGGATTTGCAGAAAATGAAGGAGTTATCGTTTTAGCAGCTACAAACAGACCAGACGTTTTAGATAAAGCTCTACTTAGAGCTGGAAGATTTGACAGACAAATAGTTGTTGGACTACCAGATGTAAAAGCAAGAGAACAGATATTAGAAGTTCATTCAAGAAAAAAACGTTTAGCAGATGATGTAGATTTAAAAATAATAGCAAAAAATACTTCTGGATTTGCAGGAGCTGATCTAGAAAACGTATTAAACGAAGCAGCATTACTTGCAGCAAGAAGAAATTTAAATGAAATTGGAATGAAAGAAATAGAAGATGCCATGGTAAAAGTTACTATGACCTGAAAAGAAAACAAGAGTAAGAAGCGACAAAGAAAATAGACTTGTAGCATACCATGAAGCAGGTCACGCAGTAGTAAGTCATTTCTTAGAAACACAAGACCCTGTACATCAAATATCAATAGTACCAAGGGGTATGGCAGGTGGCTATACAATGTATAGACCAACAGAAGATAAATCATTTATGTCAAAAACAGAAATGGAAGAAAATATTGTATCATTACTTGGAGGACGTGTAGCAGAGGCACTTATATTAAACGATATATCTACAGGAGCAAGTAATGACATTGAAAGAGCAACAAAAATTGCAAGAAGCATGGTTACTAAATATGGTATGAGTGAAAGAATAGGAGCTCTAATGTTAGGTTCTGGCCAAGAAGAAGTATTTTTAGGAAGAGATTTTGCACAAGCAAAAGAATATTCTGAAGAAACAGCAGCAATTATAGATGAAGAAACAAAGAAAATTGTAGATGCTGGCTACAACAGAGCAAAACAAATATTAACAGACAATGTTGACAAATTACATGCAGTAGCAAAAGTATTACTTGAAAAAGAGAAAATTGAAGGCGAAGAATTTGATGCAATATTTGCATAAATATTAAATAAAATAGTAAAAATAGCAAGGTAAATACTTGCTATTTTTTTATATTTTAATATAAAATTTAAAAAGAAATATATTATAAATAATGGGAAGAGAAGAAATATGTTTAATAAAAATAAAAAAGAAAAAAATCAAATCAAAATGGATCAAAAACAAAAATTAAACAAGAAACCTTATTTACCAATTTAATAAATAGGGTAAAAAAAATAACCAAAGAAGAAGAATTAAAGGTAGAAAAAAGAGAAGTGACAAAAGACGATAAAAAGGCAATAATAATAACAATTGCAATTATATTAGGATTAGGTCTTTTATTATGGATTTTGCCATTTACACATCAATTTATGGAAGATTTTTTATTTCTAAGATTTTAGACAATGGGACGGGGTTTTTGTCTTAAGCTTTTTGTAAAGTTTTCAAAAAATTAAGATATTATATAAAAACTCCCAAAAAACCTAAGACAAAAACCCCGTCCCATTGTCTATTTTTATGGAGGAAGTTATGGGACTTAGAATTATTTATGGAAAGGCAGGATGTGGAAAAAGTAGTTTTTGCTTTTCTGAAATAAGTAAGTTAATAAAAACAGATGAAAAAATATTTATTGTAACGCCAGAACAATTTTCTTTTACTGCAGAGAAAAAATTAATGGAGTGTGTAAATCAAAATGCAGTAATAAATGCAGAGGTAATAACACTGTCTAGAATGGCTTACAGAGTAATGGGAGAGGTTGGAAATAATGGTAATTCCAACCTTTCTAAAGCTGCAAAAGCAATGATTATGAATTATATTTTAGATATTAATAAGCAAAAAATAAAATTTTTGGGAAAATCTGATCAAAATATTGATTTGTCTATACAAGCTATTACGGAGTTTAAAAAAAACATGGAATTACAGTAGATGATTTAAAACAAAATATAGAAAATATTGAAAACAAATACCTAAAAACTAAGCTAAATGATATGTTATTAATTTATGAAAATTTTGAAAATCACATATCAAATAAGTATATAGATGATACAGATTTACTTACTTATCTTGCGCAAAATATAGATAAAGTTGATTTAATAAAAAATTCTATTATATATATAGATGAGTTTATGGGATTTACTACACAGGAGTATAGTATTATAAAAAAATTTATACAAATTGCAAAACAAGTTAATATATGTTTATGCATAGATAATTTAAATCCAGCATCAAATCCTATAACAGACATATTTTATTCAAATAAATTAACATTATATAAATTGATAAATTTAATTCAAGAAAATAAATTAAAATTGGAAGAACCTGTCCAGTTAAATAAGTTACCGAGATTTAAAAATAAGGAATTAAAGCACCTTGAAAAAAAATATTTATAATACACAATCCACAAATTATGAAGAAAATGTGGAAAATATCAAATTATTTTTGGCTAAAAATCAATATTCAGAGGTAGAAAATGTTGCTAAAAATATAACAAAACTTGTAAAACATAATAATTTAAGGTATAAAGAAATATCTGTTATAACAAAAGATATGAATTCATATTCTAGTTTAATACGTGCAATTTTTAATAAATATGATATTCCTGTTTTTATTGATGAAAAAGGGATTTAAATCAAAATATAATTATAAAATACATACTTGGTTTATTAGAGGTAATTAGTAAAAACTTTTCCTATGATTCAGTTATAAGTTATATAAAAACAGGTTTTTGCGGCATAGAAGAAGACGAAATTTTTAAATTAGAAAATTACTGTACAAAATGGGGAATAAAATATAGTAAATGGAAAAATGATTTTGAGTATGGAATTAAAGATGAAAAAAAAGACAAACAAGATGTCCAGAGATTAAATGAGATAAGAAAAGAAATTATAAATCCAATAATAAAGCTTAAAAATGATTTAAATAATAAAAAAACATATGAAGCAATTTCAAGATTGATATATGAATTTATAGTTAGTCAAAATATAGAAAATAAAGTAATAGAAAAAATACAAAAGCTTGAAGACAAAGGATTAATTGACTTGGCAAATGAATACAAAAAAAGTTACGAAATAGTAATATCTTTATTAGATGATATTGTGGAAACGTTTGGAGACACAGAAACTGCAATAGAAAAGTATATAAATAGCTTTAAAGTAGGCCTAAAAAATAGTAGTTTAGGAAAAATTCCAGGTACACAAGACCAGGTAATTGTAGGAGATGTAGAAAGATCTAGAAGTCACAAAGTAAAAGTTATTTTTATAATAGGGATAAATGATGGAGTATTTCCAAGTAACAATAAAGATGAGGGATTTTTTAATGATTCAGATAGAGAAATTTTAAAATTAAATGGAATAGAGCTTGCAAAAGGAACAATAGAAAATTTATATGAGGAAAACTTTAATATATATAAGGCATTTACAACAGCAGAAGAACAACTATATTTATCATATGCATCAACTGACAGTGAAGGTAAATCATTAAGACCTTCAATGTTAATTATAAAATTAAAAAGATATTTTTAAGCTTAAAAGAAGAAAGTGATGTAATAACAAAAAATATGAAATTACAAATAAAAATGTTACATATGAGCAATTACTAGAAAACATCTATAAATTAAATGAGAATGAGCAAATAGACGATATTTGGTATATGGTATATAATTATTATAAAAATCAAAACGATTATCAAATTAGTTTGAAAAATGATTTAGAGGGATTAGAATATACAAATTTACCAAAAGATATAGATAAAGAAATAGTAGATAAATTATATGGGAATACATTAAACACAAGTGTTTCAAGACTTGAAAAATATCGAAGTTGTCCATTTTCATATTATTTACAATATGGATTAAAATTAAAAAGAAAAAGAAGAATTAAAAGTACAAAGTTTTAATACAGGATCATTTATGCATGAAACAATAGATAGTTTTAGTTAGTAAGAGAAGAAAATTTATCACTTGCACAATTAATGACAGATGAAGAAATGATAGAAAAACTGGTGGCTCAAATAATAGAAGAAAAACTAAAATTGAGTAGTAATTATATTTTTACTGCAACATCAAAATATAAAATTTTAGTTAAAAGGCTAAAAAAAATAATTACAAAGGCATTAAAATATATAATTGAAGGACTAGTATATAGTGAGTTTGATATTCAAGGAACAGAAGTGGAATTTTCTAATAAAGGAAAATATAAGCCAATAATCCTAAATTTAGAAGATGGAAAAAAGTAGAGATAACTGGAAAAATTGACAGAATAGATACAGCACAAAATGAGGACGGAAAATATTTAAGAATAATAGACTATAAGTCATCTGCCAAAAATATAGATTTAAACGAAGTATATGCAGGACTACAAATACAGCTTTTAACATATTTGGACGC